>Ga0207712_10000121_pt1 | contig 83941 bp, 79 predicted proteins | sample KBSS44metaG_FD_184402 | JGI IMG/M metagenome (GOLD analysis project Ga0207712, IMG submission 184402) | Switchgrass rhizosphere microbial communities from Kellogg Biological Station, Michigan, USA - KBS S4-4 metaG (SPAdes) (version 2) | ecosystem: Host-associated > Plants > Roots > Rhizosphere...
CGACAACTTCTCCGACCGATACAACCGGCGGATCTCGGCCCAGTCCTCCACAGTGATCACTCTCCAATCAGAAGGGTGCTCACTTTTCGACCGGAATCACCTGCTCACTTTTCGACCGGAACTGACAGTTCGTCGCTCTTCCGGGTCGACCGCGTGGAGACAAGCTGACCGAAGACCTTTCTAGAACAGCGCATCCCGCAGACCGTCCGACATGATGCGGGGTCAGCCGTGCCGGGCTGCTTCCTGCGCGAGTTGTACGCGCGAGGTGAGGCCGAGTTTGGCGTAGACGTGGGTGAGGTGGGTTTGCACGGTGCGGGGTGAGACGAACAGCCTTGTGGCGATGTCGTTGTTGGCGAGCCCTTCGCTGACCAGTCGCACGACGTCGCGCTCGGTAGGAGTCAGCGACGCCCACCCGTTGCTGGGTCGTTTGCGTTCGCCGCGACGCCGCCGGGCGTAGGCGATCGCTTCTTCGGTCGACAGCGCGGCGCCCCCAGCCCACGCCGAATCAAAGTCCTTCTCGCCCAAGGTCTCACGAAGCTCCGCGATCGGGAACTCAAAGAACCCGTCGAAGATCGCGAAGCGGACGAGGCCGCCGCGTCGCCGGAGGGCGTCCGCGGCGCCGAACAGCCGCGCCGCTTCAGCGTGACTGCTTGCGCCGCAGGCAAGTATGGCGAGGCATTCCAGAGCCTCTGGCGTAGCACCGTAGGTCCCGGTGCTCGCGGCGGTTGTGAGTGCGTCGTGCGCGTCTCGGCTGGCGTGCTCGGGCTCGCCCTGCGCGATCGCCACTCCTGCGCGCACCGAAAGGGCCAGCCCCAGATGAAAGCCGCTGGTCCGCGCGACCGCGTCATCGGCCAGACGCCGGGCGGTTGGCAGATCCCCACAGGTCAGCGCTGCCTGAGCCGCGTACGCGATCCAGATCGCCGCCAACTTGGGTTGAAGATTGAGATGGGGCAAGCCCGCCGCGATCGCCACGTCCGCCGCAGCGACGTCGCCCCCGGCAAGGTTCGCGGCAGTCAACCCTACGTGGGCGAGGCCGGGGAAGATTCCGCCAAGTTCTGCGGCGACCTCGACGGCCGCGTTGGCCGTCTCCCTTGCCGCATTCGGGTTCCCGTGCCACGCCAGCATGACCGCCTGCATGGATAGGGCGCAACACCTCCAGTACACGTCGAGAGCTGCGTCGGCCTCGGTAATCACCTCATCCAGCTGTGCGACGGCTCCAGCCACATCACCGGTCATTCCCTGTGCCACGGCGAGACTCCAGCGGCACGCATGTGAGGAGAACCGGTCACCGATGGCGCCGGCGAGGTCACGCCCTTCTCCGGCGGCCGCGCGGATCGCGATCGGATCACCGTCCATGGTTAGGCCGAACGCCTGCCAACCCAGAATCTGGCTGAGCCGCCATCCGTCGCCCAACGAGCGAGCCAGGTCGATCGCCTCGGCGAAGTACGGCTGGGCGACCTCGGAGTCGTAGACCGCGACGCAACCGCAGGCGGCCAACGTCCGAAGCAGCAGGGCGGGGTCGTCGACGTCCCGCGCGATCGCCAGCGCCTCGAGAGCTTGCTCCATGCTGTCGGTGGCACCCATATGCGCGTTGAGGGTGGCCTTGTCGGCCAGCGCCCGCGCGCGCACGGCCGGCGCCACCTCGGAAGTATCTGCGTCTTGGTCGGCGAGAACGGCGTCGAACCAGGCCAGCCCCTCCCGGATGCGGCCCCGCGCGAGCCACAGTGGGTGCAGCGACGACGCCAGCTGTGACGCGACCTCGTTGTCGGAGTTCTCCCTGCTCCACGTGAATGCAGCGCGCAGGTTGTCGATCTCTGTATCGGTCCGCTCGAGCCATCGGTCGTGACCGACAGGCGCAGGGGTATCGAGCATCGCCGCCAGGGCCGTGTAGAAATCTCGGTGACGGGCCCGCGCCGCGTCGGCCTGACCGGACTCGCCGAGCTTCTCCAGAGCGTACTGGCGCACCGTCTCCAGTAGCCGGTATCGCGTTGCACCACTTGTACTTTCGGCCACCACTAGAGACTTGTCGACCAGCAGGGTGAGAAGGTCGAGGACCTGGAACCGCTTGACGTCCCCGCCACCGGCCACCGCCTCGGCCGCTTCGAGGTCGAACCCACCCACGAACACCGACAGCCGACCGAACAAGATGCGCTCGGGATCGGTCAGCAACGCATGCGACCAATCCACCGAAGCCCGCAGCGTCTGCTGGCGTCGCACCGCGGTGCGTGCACCGCCGGTCAGCAGTCGAAAGCGGTCGTGCAGGCCGTCGCGGATCTCGGTCAGCGACAAGACGCGGACTCGCGCTGCCGCCAACTCGATCGCCAGCGGCACCCCGTCGAGTCGGCGGCAGATCTCGGCCGCGATAGCGGCGTTGTCCTCGGTCAGGCGGAAATCGGGGCGGACCCGCCGCGCGCGGTCGGCGAACAACTCGATCGCCTCGTCAGCCAACGAGAGCGACGGCACCCTCCAACTCACCTCGCCGGCGACGGCAATGGGCTCGCGGCTAGTTGCGACGATCATCACCGCAGGGCACGCGCCCTGCAGGCCGACGACCAGTTCCGCGCACGCGTCCAGTAGATGCTCGCAGTTGTCCAGCACCAGCAGTATCCGGCGGTCGCCGACGAACCGCACGAGCATGTCCATCGTGGAGCTGCCCTGCTGGTCGGGCAAGCCCAACGTGCGCGTCACGGTGCTTGGCACCAGATCGGGATCGGAGATCGGCGCCAGATCGACCAACCACACCCCACCGTCGAATCCGCCCGCGATCTCGCCCGCCAGCTGCACCGCCAGGCGCGTCTTGCCGACCCCGCCCGCACCGGTGAGGGTGACAAGCCGGTTGTCGGCCAGCACCCGCCGCACATCGTTGAGTTCGGCCTCGCGGCCAACGAAACTCGTGAACTGTGTCGGAAGATGCTGGGCGACAACGGCTTCAGGCGTGCGCAGCGGAGGGAAGTCGTTGCGTAGGTCGGGATGGCATAGCTGCACCACCCGCTCCAGGCGCGGAAGGTCCCGTAGCTGATGGGAACCCAGGTCGGTCAGCCAGGAGTCAGGCGGGAGCCGGTCGAGAACCAGATCCCCGGTTGTTCCCGACAACACGATCTGCCCGCCGTGGCCCAGATCGCGCAGACGTGCAGTCCGGTTGATGGTTGGACCGATGTAGTTGCCCTCGTCGCGCAGCTGCACCTCCCCCGTATGCACGCCTATGCGTAGCCGGACCGGGGCTAACGGTGCCTGCTGCAACTCCAGCGCACACGCCGCCGCGTCACTGGCCCGCGCGAACGCGACCACGAAGCTATCGCCTTCGCCCTGCTCGACCGGCCGCACGCCGTGATGGGCGGCGATCACCTCGGAGACCGTGCGATCGAGCCGCGCGATGGCGGCCGTCATGTCCCCCGGTTGGGTCTGCCACAGCCGCGTCGAGCCTTCGACGTCGGCGAGTAGCAGCGTCACCGTTCCGGTCGGAAGCTCGGTCACACCCAGATCGCTCCAGTTCAAAGGCGTGTCCGCCCGTGGGTCCGTTCCGCTCATGCTAGCCAGCATGCGGTGACAGGGCACAGCAGAACATCGGCGGAACCGCGTAGATATACCGCCCCATCGTGGGGAGCTACGACAACTCACCGCACCGATCTACGCGCTGGGACCGATGATCCCACGCCGACGACATCGGATGGTCGACTGACACCGATCCGGAGGAGACCACCATGACCATCCGCACCAACCTGCCGACGGCGCCGCAGACCCCGCAGGAACTCGGTGAGCATGCGGTCGTTCTTGGGGCGAGCATGGGCGGGCTGCTCGCCGCGAGCGTGCTAGCCAACTTCTTTCGGAGCGTCACCGTGGTGGAACGCGATGTGCTGCCCGACGATCCCGCGAACCGGCGGGGAGTGCCGCAGGGTCGCCACGCCCATCTTCTGCTGCCGCGTGGCGCACAGATCTTGGATGAGCTGTTCCCCGGGCTTCTTCACGGGTTGGTTGTCGATGGTGCTCCCGTGTTGGACGACGGAGACCTCTCCAAGTTCTTCTTCTCGTTTGGCGGCCACCAAATACTGCGGTCCGGCAAGGCAGCAGTCGATTCCAAGGGATGGCAACGTACTTGCCGAGCAGGCCGTTTCTGGAGTGCCACGTACGACGGCGCCTACAGGCACTTCGAAACGTCACGATCCTGGAAGGCCACGACGTGGCCGGGTTGACGTCGACGACGGATTGCGGTCGCGTCACCGGAGTGCGGGTGAGCAACCGCGACGACGGCACTGAAAGAGAGTTGAGCGGGGACCTGATCGTGGACGCGACGGGCCGCGGTTCCCGCACGCCGGCCTGGCTGGAGAGCCTCGGCTACGGCCGCCCGGTCGAGGATCGCGTCGCCATGAATACGACGTATGCCAGCCAACCGCTGCGGATCGCGCCAGGAACTCTGAGGGAAGCAATCGTTCTCATCGGGCCCGTGCCGGGTCGACCGACCGGGATGGCGCTGTTCTGCTGTGAGAACGACACCTGGTTGTTCACAGTCTTTGGGATGGCGGGACAGCAGTCGCCGGATGACCGAGCAGGCATGCTCTCCTTCGCCCAGGAGTTCGGTCCACCTCATGTCTTGGCGGCGGCCCGGGACGCCGAACCACTCGCTGAGGTGGCGACCCATCGCATGCCGTCCAGCCAGTGGCGACGCTACGACAAGATGCGCCGATTCCCAGATGGTCTGCTGACCCTCGGCGACGCTATCTGCAGCTTCAACCCCGTCTATGGACAGGGCATGACGGTCGCTGCGCTGGAGGCCTCGGCACTGCACGATTGCCTACTGCACGGAGACCGTGACCTGTCCCGGCGATTCTTCAAGTCTGCCGCGAAGCCGGTCGCAGCAGCCTGGCAGCTTGCTGCCGGGGCCGACCTGGCGCTGCCCGAGGTGGAGGGGCCGCGACCGCTGTCGGCGCGCCTTGCCAACGCCTACGTGGACTGGGTGCTGACCGCCTGTGAGTCCGACGCCGTGATCGCCGGACAGTTCTCCAAGGTGAACGCCTTGGTCGACTTCCCGAGTCGACTACTCCACCCCGCGGTCATGTTCCGTGTCGCGGCCGTGAACCTGCGTCGCCGAAGCGCTGCCCTCCAGAGCCCGCGACGGACACCACGTACGGCAGTCGCAACACCGCAGTAGCGGCGCTGGACCACGAAGCAGCCCGGGTGGCGACTTGCGATACTTCCCGCTGCGAGGGGATCAGCTCTGGACTTCACGTCGTCATGCCTTGCTCTTCGTCGTATCGGGCAGAGCTTCGCGCCATTTGCGCCACACCGCTCGGTCGGTCATCAGGTCGAGCAGGGTGCCGAAGCCGGTGGGATAGGTCAGGGCCACCAACCACTTGTGCGAGTCGACCTCGCTCACCTCGAAGCCGCCGCGATAGAACTGCCGCAGCCATTTTATGTTGAGTCGGTCACGACGAAACTCGAATATCACCACTGGTTCGCCCGACGTCAGCTTCGCCTTGTAGTCCGTCAGACCCACCTCCTCTTCCACCCACTTCGAGTATTCGGAGGCGAGGCAGCGCAGAGTCGTGTCCGTCAGCTCCAGCTCGACGTTGACCCACCATGAGTTGCCGCGGCTTTTCAACAAATACGCTTTGGTTTTTGGTGGTGCCGTGGACATTTCTATGCGGTCCTTTCGTCAGGCAGTGATGGTGATGGACTTGTGCTGTCATGTGAGAGCAGGTGTCGCGTCCTCTTTGCAGTGCACATCGAACGCCGGGCACCAGCCTGTGTGCTTGCACTCCTGACGCAGCGTGAGTGCCGTCGTCATAGTGACTGTCTTCGTGCACGAGAAGGTCACACAGGTGGTATCACAGGTCCGGGTCAAGGCCGTCCATCACGGTCGTTGAGCTGCGCGATCGCGTTCGGCGCCGATACAAGCTCACCTAACCGAGCCCGGAGTGGCCGCAACCGCGGGATATCGGCGATCTTGATCGGATTGGCAGGGTATTTGATTCCAGGTACGAACCTTCTGAGGAGGGCGGCATCAAACTCCGGATGCTTCTACCGACCAAGCGGGCCACCGCGGGTGACCATGCCCACGGGCTCGATGATTTGGTCACTCTTAAACTGAGGATATGACTGAGTCGGCAGGACAGCGTGTTGCGGACCGTCGGACCTCACTAAAATTGGAGGACTACTTCGACGCCGATGGTGGTATCGCCCTACCCGACGACGCGAACCTGACGTTGTTCTTGGATCGCAATATTGCTGATTTCGGCGGTTACCCGGCCTACCGGTTCCTCGATTACACGCACAGCCCCGACGGCGAGCCCAACGACCTCACCTACAGCCAGTTGGGAGCTAGGTTGCATGCCGTCGGCGCGCGACTACAACAGGTCTCGACACCGGGTGAGCGGGTGGCGATTCTCGCCCCGCAGGGTCTCGACTACGTCGTCGGGTTCTTCGCCGCCATCAAGGCCGGGATGATCGCCGTGCCCCTGTTTGCCCCCGAACTGGCTGGCCACGTCGAGCGACTGAACGCGGTGCTCGCTGATGCGCGGCCCTCGGTGATACTGACTACCACTGGGGCGAGCGCCGCCGTCCAGACTTTCCTGCGCAAGCTAGACCGCGATCAACGCCCACGGGTGATCGCCATAGACGCCGTCCCCGACTCTGTGGGTGCAACATTTACCCGGGTACCGATCAATTCCGATGACATTGCCTACCTGCAGTACACATCCGGTTCGACCCGCTCCCCTGTTGGCGTCGAGATCACTCACCGCGCTGCGGTCACCAACGTGCTGCAAATGATCATCGGCGTGGGACTGGACTTCGATATTCGCAGCGTGAGCTGGCTGCCGCTGTACCACGACATGGGTCTGATGTTCATCATGTTTCCCGCTCTATTCGGGGGTCTTCAAACCCTGATGTCCCCGATCGCCTTCGTTCGTCGGCCGTTGCGCTGGATCCGCGCGCTCGCCGAAGAAGCCAAACACGGCCGCACGTTCGCGGCCGCACCAAACTTCGCCTTTGAGCTCGCGGCCCAGCGGGGAGTACCACCGGAGGGTGAACAGCTCGACCTCAGCAACGTCGCCGGTCTGATCAACGGCTCCGAACCGGTCAACCTGGACTCGATCCGCAAATTCAACGAGGCCTTTGCGCCCTACGGGCTGAAGCCGACGACAATCATGCCGTCCTACGGACTAGCAGAGGCCACCCTGTTCGTCTCGACGATCGCTCCCGACGCCGAAGCAACGGCAACCTACCTGGATCGCGCAGAACTGGGCGCGGGCAAGGCAGTGGTTGTGGCTCCCGACGCGCCCACCGCTATCGCACAGATATCATGCGGCCGGGTGTCCGCGGGTCAGTGGGCGATCATCGTCAGCGACGACGCCAATGAATTGCCCGACGGCTACATCGGGCAGATCTGGTTGCACGGCAACAACATTGGGCGCGGATATTGGGGACGCCCCGCTCAAAGCAAGCAAACGTTCGCCAACAAGCTGCGGTCCCGCTTATCCACGGGTAGCCACGCCACGGGAGCACATCACGACGCGTCGTGGCTGCGCACTGGGGACCTCGGGGTCTACATCAACGGCGAGCTTTACATCACCGGTCGGCTCAAGGACATGATCATCGTCGACGGCCGTAACCACTACCCGCAAGACATCGAATGGACCACCGCGCAGGCATCTGCGGCGATCCGCGCCGGCTACGTTGCAGCGTTCGCCGTTCCGACCGGGGACATACCAGGACACGGGTCGTCCAAGACCGACACCGCCGAACGCCTTGTCATCGTGGCCGAGCGAGCGCCCGGCGCTGGCCGCGCCGGTCCCGAACCGATCATCGCTGCCGTCCGCGCGGCCGTCTCGCGCCGACACGGACTGCCCGTCGCCGACGTGAAACTCGTTCCTGCAGGAGCAATTCCACGCACTACCAGCGGTAAACTCGCCCGCCGCGCATGTCGTTCCCAGTATCTCGATGGCACGCTGGGCGCGCATGAGTAGAGCAGAGACACGAACTGAGTAACCTCAACCCCGGGGCGCCGTCGCGTAGATTGCTCGTCGAATCTAGCGCCGCACAGCCTCGCTTTGCTAGCCAGAGCTAGTGTTGCCCATGGGGATTCGTGTGGTTTTGACGGCAGCCGCAGCCGCGCTTGCGCTGGTGAGTTGCGCGGACCAATCCAAGCCTACGGACAGCGCCGTGGTCTCGAGAACCGAGTGGCAGAGCGCGACGAATCACGACTCGTGGCCGTTCACCGTCGACCAGGGCGTACTGACCTGCCACGCCCCGGACTGGGTGACGTTTGCCGCCAATGGAACGGAATACGCGCTGAGTGATAGTGCCCGGTGGGTCGGCCGCTACCCGAGTGTTGCGCCGATCTTGGTGCACGGTTACGTCGAGATCGGTGGCGAAAGGCAGCCGGTCCCCACCTCTTTCGATTCCCTGACCGAGCAGGGTCGAAAGCTCTGTCCGTAACCCCTTGGCGACGGCGGTCCTATCAGTCCCCTGCATGGGCCTGGCCGACACATGTCCGCACGCCAACCGGCCCGGCAGTTGGTTCCAAGTTCGCGCGCTGTCTCGAAGCTAGGGATTTCAGGTCGTTCAGATCGTGTCCCCAAGGTCGTTGGTGTACGGGGTTGGTGCCCTGAGGTGTCTGAAGTCGCAATTTAGCCGCATGCTTATGGCATTCTGCTTCGTCAGACTGTTCGACATCGACAACCCCTGTTATCAATGACATTGCGGTAGACATCTTCCACTTGGAGCGCGTAGCGCACATCCTCGATCAGCCGCGGATGGCTCGAGTCCGAGACGGGGGCGGTTGTGTCTCTGCGGCACACGCCCTTCTGGAGGGTGAGCTGATCGCTAGCTGCGCCCGACTGCGGCGGGGGCCGTCTTCGTCGTTTCCTTACAATCCTCTGGGTCCGGTAGAACGGGTCGCGAAGGGGGAAGCGGTGGCTACTTTCAGCGCCAGTGACGAATTCGCGGGTTACCGCATCCTGCGACCGCTCGGCGCGGGCGGTATGGGCCAGGTCTGGCTTGCCGAACACATCGTGCTAGGGCGATTGGAAGCGCTCAAGGTGGTGTCGGTGCACGCCGGCGACAGCCAGTTCGCGGAGCGGTTCACCAATGAGGCCAGGACCGCGGCGTCGCTGGACCATCCCGGAATCGTCACCGTTTACGCCTACGGCATCACCGAGGGCACTCCTTGGTTCACGATGAGCTACCTCGACGGGGAGGATCTGGACGGGTGTGGACAGTTGCCGCCTGCGGAGGTCGCCACCATCGTCGAACGGATCGCCGACGCCCTTGACTACGCGCACGCGCGTGGAGTGATCCACCGCGACATCAAGCCCGCCAACGTGATCGTGCAGCGCACTCCTGGAGGCGATCTCAGTCGTGTCACCGTGTTGGACTTTGGCATCGCACGCCTCCTCGACGGCACCGCCCTGACTGCGACGAATGCCTTCATCGGCACCTTGGCCTACGCTCCGCCCGAAACGCTGACCGGGCAGCGCGCCATGCCGCCGTCGGATCAGTATTCCCTCGCGTGCACCGCATTTCACCTGCTCGCCGGTCAGCCACCGTTTTCTGGTGACAACCCTGGTGCGTTGATGATGAAGCACATCAACGGCCCGGTGCCGCGACTGAGTGACACGGCGCCATGGCTGGCACCAATGGATGCGGTTCTTGCGCGCGGGATGGCGAAGTTCCCGGCGGACCGCTTCGCCACGGCCGGGCAGTTCGCTGCGGCGCTGCGTGCGGCCGTCCCAGCCTGCGCTCAGCCGGCGGCACCTCCGCCGTCGGCACCCGCGCCGGCGCCCGCCACCGACGTGAACCCTGCCATCACGGTGCGCCGCGAGACGCAGGAACCGGTGGCCCACGAACCCACCGAGCCATGGCGGACCGTCGCGGCCCCTCGGCCTTCAAGCGGCAGGAGCGCACGCACCCCGCTGATCGTCCTGGCGGCAGTGGTCACGCTGATCGCTGCTGCGGTGGTGGGTGTCGCTGTGTGGCCGGACGGCTCGAAGTCTCGACCATCGCAGGACGTCGCGAGGTCGACGTCGAAGTCCTTGGACTCCGCAGCCGGCGACGTACCCATCCGCGCGCTCAGTGCGGGAACCATCAACGTATGCGCGGCCGGCCAGGACGGCACTGCCTACTGTTGGGGCTCGGTAGGGATCGACGATGGCCCAGAGAAGGTCGCGGGACCGCCCAACGTCACCGCAATCGTCTCCGATGTGGGGACGTACTGCGCAATCGGCGGCGGCGACCTGTACTGCTGGGGCAGCTACGAACACGGAGAACTCGGCAACGGCATGGTCGGGAAGATCGGAGATAGCGAGCCCACCCCGCGGAAGGTGGAGGGCCTGAGCAACGTCACCTCAGTCGCCATCGAGAGCGGGACGGTCTGCGCCGTTGCCTCGGCTGCCATCTACTGCTGGGGCGACAATCCCGTTGGTCAACTTGGCAACGGCACGACTGAGCCCAGCGCGCGACCGGTGCGGGTCGAGGGATTGGGTGCGGCGACGTCGGTAACGATGGGCTTCGGCACCGTGTGCGCAGTCGCGGCCGACGAGGCGTGGTGCTGGGGCAACAACCGCTACGGCCAATTGGGCGACGGCACCACCGAGCGTCAGTTCACCCCGCGACGGGTCGGGGGTCTCGGCCGTGTCACGGCCGTGGCCACGTCGAGCACGGTGTCCTGCGGGATCAGCGACGAGACGCTGTACTGCTGGGGTAACGCCTCTGGTCTGCTCGGCACGCCCGAACCCTCTGGGTCTCACTCCACCCCGGTCCCGGTTCCCGGCTTTGGAAAGGTCAGCGGTCTCGCGCTGGGTGGCAACGTCACCCAAGGGGCGGACAACACGCTGAAGTCGAGCCACTCCGTCCTGTGTGCCGTCACCGACGGCCGACCGGTGTGCGCGGGCGCCAACGACGCGGGACAGCTCGGTAGCGGAAACACCGAACCGCAGACCGCGCCGGTCACCGTCCCAGGTCTCAGCTCGGTCACTCAGGTCGTAGCTGGCGCGAGCTTTGCGTGCGCGCTCAGCGACGGACACACCTATTGCTGGGGCGATGGGTTCGACGACGCTCACGGCAAGGGTCCCGGTCTCACACCCACGCAGGTCCATTGGCCGACCTAGTCGAGCGGAAATTGCCCAGCGCGTGGTCGACGTGGTCGCCGACGTCGAGCTTGATTCTGTCGGCTTCGGTTTGAATCGTGAGCAGCCTGCTCAGGGTCGACACGAGGTCAATTTTCAGCCGTAGCCGACAGCTCACAGATTCGCCAGGGCCGAAGACGCGGAGATCCGCCGAGACTGCCATCTGTCGGCCGGCTTCGCCCTTCAGATGTCGGCCATCGCAGGTGTCATCGTCGGTTCTATTCATCGGCGACGGTGCGCATGACTCCTCGGGTGAGGCGGGCCTGTGCCTCGCGGATCTCCTCACGGGTCTGCCCCGTGGCCAGCAGTTCTTCGATTAGGTCGACGTTCATGGCCGCGAGCAGGGCGTGGGCGGCGTATCCAGCGTCCGATGGTCTGCACGCGGGCGCGGCCTGTTCGACCAGATTGCCGAGAAGGCCGTGCATCCAGCGGTAATGCTCGCTTTGCAGCAGACCGGCTGCCCCGAGTTCGCGGGCGCGAATCAGGTTGTGGTTCGCGAACTTGAACACCAGCAGTGCGTCGAGGAACGCGACGGCCCGATCCACTGGCGCCCCAGCTGGCCCCAACGGCGCCTCGCCGTGGTCCACGCTGTGGCGCAGGGACGCGAGCTTGGACGTCCACAGCGCGTCCAAGAGCCCGCGGCGGCTGCCGAAAGCCCGGAACAGCGTCCCCTTGCCCACCCCGGCGGCGGCTGCGACGGCGTCCATTGACACGTTGGCCGGAGATTCTGCACTGGCGAACATCGTGTCGGCGGCGGCCAGCACCGCATCCGGAGGGAACGCGGGACGGCCCCGACGCGTAGCGACATTTTCGGACTCGCGGTCCGTAATTCTGCTAACGTCGTGGGGACTCACAGTCCGTAAATCTATCGGAGGAATTGAAATGTCGTTCACGACCGACTTTCCCGACTGGCTCGCTGACGCGCTCGACGCGCTCAAGTCGGGTGACGTCGACGGTTGGATGGAGATCTACGCCCCCGACGCAGTCCACGAGTTTCCCTTTGCCCCCGAAGGGGGCGTCGGCCGACTCGACGGTCGCGACGAGATACGCGGCTACATGAGCGGCGTCGTCAACGCCGGACTCCTTCGCTTCGGACCGTACAGCGACGTCCGCGTACGCGACGCCGGCGACGAGACAATCGTCGAGGCCAACGGCAACCACGAACGCACCTCCGACGACGCGCCGCTGCTTCTGAGCTATGTCTGGTTCATAACCAGGCGAGACGGCCTCGTCACTCATTTCCGCGACTACATGAACCCATTGCAACTAGCCAAGCGGTGAACCCGCCGGTTCGAGGTTTGCGGACGGTCGAGGGGCCGGAAGATTCGCCATCCAGCAACTCGTCGAAGAAAGGTACGGGAGGTAGCCCTCAACACGCCGACCTGGCCGCACTGCACGGCCCAGAGTCACTCGGCCGTCACCCCTCCCGTCCCGGCGATCCCCGGACGGCTTTGAGCCAGTGGGTCGTCGATGAGTCACGCGGCCGGTCCACCGCTCGGCCGGCCGGCGATTCTGGTGTCGACGCGCCGAAGCAAGCATGCTCGACAGGGCACGCGTCACGATGGAGGGCGCAGACACCGCAGGCGGTTGGCCGCGCGCCGCAGGGGGTATTGGCGCTTCCATGGCAACGGAAAACGGTCGGCCGGATCTTGACGACGTCATGGTGCCCACCGAGCACCCTCATTCCGACCACTGCGAACATGCGAAGGTCGGCAAGCACGTCGACGACGACGAACTACAACATCGCACCGAACACGAGCGCGACCTCGTCACCGACGGTCGAGCTGACTTGCAGTGAGCTGCGAGAGCCAGCGCGAGGCCGGTACCGACCTCCTGCAGGAGCTGTTGCAAACGTACGGACCGGGTGGTCAGGAAGATGCCGTCCGCAATGTCTGCCGTCGCGAACTCGAACCGTTCGTCGACCAGCTATGGACCGATCCGGCGAGAAATCTGGTGGCGCTCATTCGCGGCGCTGACGGTGACGACGGCGGTGCGCGCGCGACGCGTGTGATGGCTCACCTCGACGAGCTGTCGATGATGGTCAAGCGAATCGAGTCCGACGGTTCGCTGCGCCTCGTGCCACTCGGCACGATGTACCCGGGCAACTTCGGCTTGGGCCCGGTTGCCATTCTCGGCGACAAGGAGACCCTGGTCGGGGTGCTCGCCCTGGGTTCCGAGCACACCACGAAGGAGAGCCACCGGATCTGGGAGACCAAGCCGGACCAGGGCGATAAGGCGCTGGACTGGTCCCACGTCTACGTGTTCACGGGACGCACTCCCGACCAACTCGCTGCAGCCGGCGTAGGACCAGGTACCCGTGTGTGCATCGACCGGAGCAAGCGAAGGTTGGTCGACGTCGGTACCGACTACATCGGGTCGTACTTCATCGACGATCGAGCATCGGTGACAGCTCTGCTGCAGGTGGCGCGCAGGCTCCGCGAGACTGACCAGCGACCACGCAACGACACCTACCTGGTGTTCACGACCAACGAGGAGTCAGGCGGGGTGGGCGGCTCATACGCCAGCCGGACATTGCCGGGAGACCTGACCTTGGCCTTGGAGGTCGGACCAACGGAAGCGGAATACGGTACGACGGTCGGCGGCGGTCCGATAGTGGCTTACGGCGATGCACTCTGCGTTTACGACAAAGACGTCGCCGATCGCTTGATGGAAATTGCTCGCAGCCAAGGACTCTCGCCTCAGGCCGCCTCGTTGGGGGCTTTCGAGTCTGACGCGTCGCATGCGAAGGCCAATGGGCTCAGTCCGCGCGCCGCGCTACTCTGTCTGCCGACGCTGAGCACCCACGGATACGAAGTGATTGGCCGCAACGCAATCTCGTGCATGGTTGACGTCGTGGTCGCCTACCTCGTGGACCCCGACGCTCACTGACGATGCGTTTGATAGGCCTGTCCACGATGGAATGGTTGATGACATGCCGCGCGGCGTGCGCCGCTCGTGCACGACGTGCCCGTGCGTCGTTGGACTTCGCTCATGCGCGACGATCGAGCCGAGCTGGGGTAGGGATGCGGTTCGCGTCAGCGGCCGTACCTGAGGAATAGGTAACCGTCGTGGGTCAGTACGTGACGTAGCGACAGCCTGGTGGGCGCCGCGAGTTGCCCGACGTCATTGGATGCGGCGGACTGACTCGTCCCGGCGAGTTTTGGGGCAATGGTCACGCACATCTCGTCGACGAGGTCAGCCAACACGAGTTCGTCGAGCAACGTCGGTCCACCCTCGCAGAGGACTCGCCCCATGCCACGCCCTCGCAGTTCGGTGAGAACCGTTGTCATGTCGACGGCGTCGTCGCCGGCGATCAGCACTTCCGGATGCCGATCCGGGTTGGACCTCTGCCACGTCGCAGCCGCCTTTGAACTAGTCACCACGATGGGCGGACGTGCCGCGTCGGCGAATATCGAGGCGGGCAGCCTCCCGGACTGGGACACCACGGCAACGGCGGGTGACTGATCCAGTCCCCAGCGGCTGTGTCGAAACGAACGCTGTGCGGGGGTAATTCGCACCGGTCCATATTTCTCCGCGCGAACCGTCCCGGCTCCGACCAAGACCACGTCGGCGAACCCACGCAGCGCCAACAACAGTTGTTGGTCCAGAGGATCGGACAGTGGGCCAGCCCGTCCGTCGAACGAGACCGCTCCGTCAAGGCTGAATATCATGTTGGCGCGCACGCCATCGGGTGGATCGTCGTAGTACCGAGCCAACTCGGCGACGTCGTTCACTGCCGCCATGTGAACCTGGGTCATCGCAGTGTCCCGGTGAGCACGAAGGGTGCAAAACAGCGCAGGGTCGAACTGCCGTACTGGGGTGGCAGCGGCGTCGTCACCACGACCACCGCATCATCAGCTGGTCCGAACGGTCCCGAAGACAACGCGCTTCGCAATCGAAACGGATGTTGGCCTCTCCTTGGGTCTTCGGCGTCGCCATTCCGTGACATTCCATCGGCGCCCATCTTTCACTGCTCGAGTCGCTCGTAAGTACCCTCAGCGAGGCTTACGCCAAATGGGAGTGCCCAACAACCAGGCTACGAAACAGGTGGGACACGCGTCTGATCGTGGTCCGACGAAGGCTCGCGCTGAGGCCGGGCTCGCAAACCGCGGCGCGGGCTACTGGCGGCCGCCGCCCTCGTAGTGAACCATGAACTAGTGACGAACTCGTCAGGCGCCTTCGAGGATCTGGTCGCGTTGCTGGACTATCCGATGTACGTGGTCACCGCGACTTCGGGCTCGGAAGTTGCCGGATGCTTGGTCGGATTCGCCAGTCAGACGAGCATCAAACCACCCCGTTTCCTGGTTGGACTGTCGAAACGGAACCGAACGTTCCGGGTTGCCCGCGACGCGACGCATCTAGGCGTTCACCTGCTCGCTCGCGAACACCTCGCGTTGGCCGAGCTGTTCGGCGGACGAACCGGTGACGACATCGACAAGTTCGCTGAATGCGACTGGTTCAAGGGACCGCACGACGTGCCGATACTTACCGGCGCGGCCGGCTGGTTCGTCGGAGCGGTGTGCGAGCGTGTCGTGCTCGGCGATCACGTCGGACACCTGTTGGAGCCTGTCGCCGGGCAATCCCCCGCTGACGTCGAACATTGGGTAACTTTCGCCGACGTGCGTCACCTCGAGCCCGGCCACGATGCCTGACGGCCCAATTCAGCGAATCTCGATCACGTCTGGTCGATGTGGTTAGACGTCGCTCGTGATCGTCTCGCAGCTTCGTGCGGGCGGTCTGCAACGTCCCGGTGTCAGTTGTTGCCGGTGGTGATCCTCAGGCCACCCTGCTGGAACAGGGAGCCTTGGGGGGTGATGATGCCGCCGTTGCCGTGACCGTTGCCGAAGATGATGGCACCTGGGACGAGCGCGAAGCCGCCGCCGTGCTGGTTGGTGAAGACGATCCCGGGATCCGCCGATGCGGGCGAGGCTGCCAGAGTGGCCAGCGCGGGGGCACCGAGGAGCAGTGCTCCCGCGACTGCGCCGCCGGCGATGCGGCCGGTGATGGAGCGACGAGCGACCTTCTTGTTCTGCGTGCTGTTCATGTGGGGTACTGCCTTTCGGAGTTGTCGTGGTGGTCGTGGTTGTCGTGTTGTTTCCCGGATGTTTGGGTTGAGAAGACAATCGCAGCCGGCTCTTGGCGCATCCTTGGCGCTTGGGATTTCGCTGCTCGACGATGGAGCGGGGGTGCGGCAGGTACCGGCTCGCCTGTCTCGCGACTCCTTGGAACGCAACCGGTGGCGCGTAAGAGCCCGTAACGGTGACGGTGCACCCATCGGGAGTTCGCCCCATCGAGTGCAATGTCCTCGCGTCGTTCGAGAACGCGAACGGGATGAGATCCCACCGAGAAGGCATGCCTCAGCCCGTAGGCAGTTGCTCTTCCAATTCCAAAGGCGGCAGCGAGTTCTCGCACCGGCTCACCGATGGCAGCCAGCCGACGCCTGCGGTGCCACTAATGCCGCTACCCAACCGCGACCCGACCAATGGGCGAGTCCTCATCGACCCCGCCGGGCACCCTTTCTGAATCACCACATTGGTGTCCTCAGACTTAGCACCCACGCGACATCACCGGCGGCCCGGAGACCGGCAAGGTCTTCGTCGGGGATTTTTGGGCCGTACTTGTCTGCGGCCTGGACTGCGATTTCAACCATCGACGGTGAGTCGAAGTCGAGGTCATCGACGAAGGATTTTTCGATGGTGACTTCAGAAGGCTCGATCCCGGTGACTTGTTCGATGATTTCGAGCCGCGGCACGAGAGCCGAGTCAAAATCAGCGACCTGAGTCCGCTACCGGCCACGACGAAGGCCAACCCGCGCTTGGTCTCTCGTCTCCGAAGGCGCCGTCGTGCGGTGTTGATCACATTTCGGCGGCCATCGGTGTCCGTTACCGTTGACAGGTGTCCAAGTCGACCCTCGACAGTCATTGCGCCCGATGTCTGCGACCGTCGCCTGCCGATGGTGATCCCGAGTGCGACCGGTGGTTGGCGATCGACGTGAACTTTGACTGGACCTTTCTCGTCTTGTGCCCGGATTGCCATGCGCTACCGGCCATCCCAGATGGTTCGTGACGTAGCCGCACGCAATTTGCTCGTGTACCAACACTTCAGAGAAACCTTGGTGGGCGCTCACGCGCGCATGGGGCCACATTGCGCCTGGTCGGTAACCTGAACACATCCGAGCGGCGGAAGATCAAGTCTCGGCGTCGGCGGGGTCCCCCGGCCACTGCCCCAGGTGCCTCGGCTTGGGTGGCGTAGGAACGACACGACGTCGGGCAACCGAGAGCCAGACGCCGTATCCGCCGAAGACGGCCGCCGGCCTAGAAGTTTCCCTCCGCGATCTGCGCAGCGCGTACTTCTCCAGCTCGGCATCGGCCAGTAGCCGCTCGAGCTGGACAACGTCGGCGTCACAACAACAATCCCGATGATCGTCATGCGACTTCTGACCGTTGGTGTCCAACGCTGGTTTGCTCACCTTCGTCAACAGCTTCATTCCCGCGCAAGACACATCGCCGCAAATTCTCACTTTCGTGTCGACTGCCTCCCTCTCGAGGTCGCGTCGATGGCATCGATGAGGTGCTCACGCTGACCCGTCGAGAGTCGATCGGTGTCGGGTCAGGACTCGGCGTTGTTCACCAGCAGCGCATACTGCGCGGCTGCGCGTTGGCGTTGACGTCGTAGTGACCGATGTCAAGGCCGCTGAGGTCGGGCTTGGGGTGGGGGCGGTCAAGAAGTTCAGCCACGCAGACGGGGCCGGGGGACGGGCCATTGCGGGTTGGACCGGTGCCGACATACAGGCCGTCACATGGCGGAACTTCCACCGAGTCGCCGAACAAGCATGGCAACCAACTGCGCTCCGGTATCGGACCGCACGGGGACGGTTTGATTGGGGGCTGCCTCGCGACCGTTCTTATCATCGGTTGGTGATCGAACTGAGGCCGCTGGCGGAGGGAGACGTCGCGGCCCACATGGCGGGCGAATACGCTGCTGTGATCGAGTGGCTCACCGGCGCTGCGGCGACATGGGATTCGACGGCCCGTCACTTTGAGATGTTGGCGGCCAACGCGGCTCGCGGTGTGGGCAAGCGCGGATTTGGCGTATGGCTCGACGAAGAATTGGCCGTATGAACCCGTGAGTCCGCCTCGGCTACGTGTCGCTGCCTACGTTCTTCGGGAGCTCCACTCCTGGGAGCTGCTGGTGTTCGAACAAGCAGGACATCCGCAAGCTGGCACACAGATCCCCGCCGGCGGTGTACGGCCGGACGAGACTCTTGAAGAAGCCGTGATGCGCGAAGTTCGTGAAGAGACAGGCCTTGAAGGCCTGCGCCTCCGCGCCCAGTTGGTGACTGAGGACAAGCCGCACCCCCTCACCGGCGAACCGCGCAGCACCACGTTCTTCGTGATCGATGTGAACACCGAGACCCCTGACACGTGGGAGCACCTGGTTCGCGGAGAGGACGCCGATGACGGACTGATCTTCGTCTGCCGATTCGTTTCGCTTCCTCTGCGCCGAACGTTGGCAGACCACCAAGACGCCTGGCTCAAGCTGATCGACACGGACATTGCCACCAATGACGATCAGGGAGCCTAGGGACCCGACCTGATTGTTCTCGTCGGTGAGACAGGATCCGAGCCGTCCGCAATCTCTAGTAATGGGAACAGCTCTTTAACGCTTCGCCTCCGCTACTACCCACTGCTACTTGGTCGTGGGTGACGCAATGATGAGCCAGGATGTGTAGTGCTCGACAACTTGTGCACCGAGCGAACGGGCACCCTCGCTCGCTTCGTTGACTTCTTCGGGGCTCCAGTCGCTGAACGTGCTAAAAAGGCCGCGAATCTGATCTGCGCTCAGGGCAATGCTCCATGGGTAGACGCAGATGTCGTCGATCGAGAACAGACCGGTCGACGTCAACTTGGCGGAGGTTGCGTTTGCGTCCTCGGAGTTGCCTGTGCGCGCTGGTGTTGATCGGCGCGCCACTATCTCTTCGACGATAGCTCGGAACGGCGTTGTCGCAACGGAAGAACCTCCAAAGACGTTCCGCCACACTAATAGCCGTCCCCCTGGCTTGAGCCAGCGCTGGATCTTGGGCAGCAGCACGTCGAGGTTCATCCAGTGGATCGATGTCGCGGCGACGACGAGATCAAACGCCGACTCGGCGAGATCGACGTCCTCGGCTCTTGAAGTCAGCAATTGGGCGTTTGGGTGGGTCGCCGCGAGAGTGACTGCGAGCTGGCCGCCTGGTTCGACGGCGACCACTTCCATGCCTTCGGCTAGCAGCGGGCCGGTGGCTTGGCCAGTGCCGGCACCCAGGTCGAGAGCGAGGCGACCAGGGCCAACCAATCCAGTGGCTCGTACGCGTTGCCAGAGATCAGGGGGATAGGGCGGTCTCGATCTCCGATAGAAGTCGGGCCGGTCGTCAAAATGCATTGGGCCAGGCACATAGCCAGAGTAAGCAGCTGCTGCACGCTGCTGTCCGTGGCCATGAAAAAGTCCTCACATTGACAGCTGCTAGCGCCAGCAGAGTGGACCGTTTGAGCTCAACTGGCGAGACAGAATGCGAGCGGTCTCGATTCCCTACAAATGAGACTGGCGTGAAAAGCGCACCTGCCGACTTACTCAACGACCTTGACAGCCCCGCCCCGACGAACATGCCTCACCGCTGCGGTGGATGTCCTGGTCGACCGGGTCGCCGCAAGTTTAGATACTGCGGCAAATAATCAACGCCATGGCCGAGTTCGGCAGCACCGGCGGCGGTGCGCACCGAAGCGACCTCACTGAACTCAGCGTCGATTTGCAACCTGATGAACAACTCCACAACAGAGACGTCAACCCAATCAGTCTCTGCCGCACGGAAACACACACCAATGTTTTGATGATCTCCCTGGCTAACTGCCCACAGCGACAGTGTCTGCGGCTTCAGCTCAATTCCCGTCTCTTCCAACAATTCACGGGACGCCTCGGCCGCAAGATACGACAGGTCCAATGCCCTACCGGGCGGTGGCGGCGTTACCGAGCCGCCGGGCAGCTGCCAGAGCCCCGCCTTTGCGGTATGCGGCGCTGCTCGCCCCACCAACACGCCTCCATCCTTGGTCGTGATCAAGGCGGTGACGAACAATGTCGAAATGCGATGACCCAATCTACGCAACGCGAGACTGCGGTAACTGCCAGCTGACCAGCTCAGCATTAAGGGATCGGCCAGGCCGTCCTGCGAGCTGGCGGTGACCAGGACGACAGGACCATCAAAGATGCGGGGATTTTCTTGCTTCGCAGACTCAAACAGCCGATCGGCCGCAACGGCGTCCTCTGGTAGGACCTTTGGGCCGTCACCGACCTGAAGCCGAAGCTGGCGCGGCTGGACCACCCACACTACGGCTCAACCCTCACAGGCGCGCTCTGAGCAGTCTCACAGCTCCGACCATAGCGCGGACGCCGACTGCGTGGATGCGGTAAGTAAGCCCTTGCCTAGGACAACGTGTGACCGTAGACGCTTGCCCAAGCAGCATGACTGGTTGGCCGTCGTGTTGGAGCCATAGTTGGCGCTACGGTGCGGGAAATGAAGGCAACGCGAATGGACGAGTACCGGCGCGAACGCGGCACGCGTGCGGATATCACGCTCGCGGAGCATCTTTCGGTTCGTGATCCCTCTAGCGGCCACCACACCGGGCGATTGCTGCTGCACCCGCCAGGTGTGTTCGAGTAACGCCCGCAGACCGTCCGGACAGCTCGCGCATTGCGCCGCAAATTCTTCCACTCCGGCGAGATCGGCGTCGGCGATGGCCGCGATCAAGTCTTCACGCGCCTTGAAATGCCGACACATGGTGGCCCGACTAACGCGTGCCGCATCAGCGATGCGCCCCAAGGGAATTCCGTAGCCGTCCCGGGAGAACTCTGCCTGCGCGGCAGCTAGCAATGCCACCCGGTTTTCAACGGCATCGCGCCGCCGAGGCTTGTTCGCATCAGGCACATCCAGAGGATAACTGCCCGGCCCCGACTCGGACTCCAGGAGTGGCCCGACTCCCACGTGTCGACCGTCGCCACTGCAACTCCCGGTTGCTCGCAAAATTGTGCATGCGCGCCATTGTCGGACAGCCGAATAGGTCTACGACACCCGTGATCGCGGCCCATGTGCTACATCTGTCGGCATGGCCGCGAAATAAACTGGCTGACAATTGCTTTCACTCTGCTGGTGGGGTGGTGCTGAAGATCGGCCAACAGATTTCCGTGGCGGTGAACGCTGTCGGATCCGAGGGCGTGGCACCGATGTAGTGTTCGCGGATCGGCCCTTGGTCGCTGATCAGATGCTCGTTTGCGTAGATGCCCAAGGCTCCGTAACTGCGCTCGATGCTCTCGTCGTGGCCGCCGGGGTGAGTGAGCACGGCGAATTCAGCCTGAGGCAAGACCTCGGCACGCACCCCCTTCGGAGGGGTCGCGGATTGCGGCGCAGGCATGAAAAGGGTTGCATTGCCACGTGATTCGAGAAACAATGCTCGGTCGTAGAGGCCACCCGGCACGACCGCCGACGGTGCGCCCGTCGCCGTGGCAACCGCGTCTCTCAGTGTCTTCAGCGCGGCCGCGAACCAGCTGTCGATCGCGGAAACCTCGATGGTGGCGCCGATCGACCACACGGCGAGCGCGGGTTCGCGGCGCAACTCCACAGAGGCGGGGGTGCGCACGGGAGAAAGCAGCTCGCGCAGCGCACCAACGGTGTCACGGGTCTGCTGCAGTTGCACTTCCATCTGTTCGAGATGAGTCGTGATGATCTCAGTGCGGGCCGCGGCGTCGTCTGTGCTCAGCAGCGCCTTGATGTCGGGAATGGACATGCCCAGAGAGCGGAACCGGCGGATGATGTGTGCATGATCGACCTGGCTGGTGTCGTAGAACCGGTAGCCAGTGTGGAGATCGATGTCAGCCGGTTCGAGAATGCCGATGTCGTGGTAGTGCCGTAGCGCCTTCCTGCTCAGGCTGGTCATCACCGCGAAGTCACCGATCGAGACCCGTGCGCCCATGGCATCCTCCTCTCCGTTCCCCCGCCTGTGTACGGGGTGAGGCCATCCTGAAGTCTCCCCCTAGGGCAAGGTCAACATCGCGGCGTGAGTCCGAAGGCCCCCGTCCCGTTCCAGTGGCCTCCCTGGGAACCGGGGGGCTGGCTGCCGGGGGGCACGAATACGAGATTCGCCGACCGAAGGTTGACCTTCCCCTTACGGGAAGCTCGAACGTGGGGTCATGACCACAGAATGGGAAGCACTCCCGGACACCATAAAGACGTTCATGACCGCGCTCAGCACCCGAGAGGACGGCCGAGCGCGCGACACGTTCACCGCCGATGCCGTCGTGACCGACGAGAGCCGCGACTACACGGGCCGTGACGAGATCGGGGCCTGGCTGACCGCCTCGGCCGGCGAGTACACCTACACCTCCGAGTTCACCGGCGCGACAACGACCGACACCACCATCGACGTCGGGCAGCACCTGGAGGGCAACTTCCCCGGCGGGGTCGTCGACCTGCACTTCCGCTTCACCCTCGACGGCGCGCTGATCAGCCGGCTGGTGATCGAGCCATGAGCAGGAGATGGTTCATCACAGGGGGCACGCCCGGCAACTTCGGAGTGGCGTTCGCCGAGACGGCGCTGGAGACCGGGGACCGCGTGACGCTCACCTCCCGACGCCCGCAGGAGCTGGCGACGTGGGCCGAGCAGTACGGCGACCGTGTTCTGGTCGTGCCGCTGGAACTCACCGATGCGGCGCAGGTGCAGCGTGCGGTGCGCGCGGCCGACGAGCACTTCGGCGGCATCGACGTGCTGGTCAACAATGCCGGTCGCGGGTGGTACGGATCGATCGAAGGGATGGACGAATCCTCGTTGCGAGCGATGTTCGAGCTGAACTTCTTCGCCGTGGTGTCGGTGACGCGTGCAGTGCTGCCGGGAATGCGCGCCCGGGGCGACGGGTGGATCGTCAACGTGTCCTCGGTGGCCGGGCTCGTGTCAGCGCCCGGATTTGGCTACTACAGTGCGACGAAGTTCGCCATCGAAGCCATCACCGATGCGCTGCGCGACGAGGTCGCCACACAGGGCATCTCCGTGCTGACAGTCGAACCGGGGGCGTTCCGCACCAACGCCTACACCGGTTTCGCGAACGAGCCTGTCGCGGAGCCGATTCCGGTATATCACGACATGCTGGAGCAAGTCCGGGCCGTCTTCGTGGGGATGGACGGCGTGCAGCCCGGCGATCCGCTCCGCGGTGCCCGTGCTGTGATCGCGGCGATGGCCCAGGACCCGCCGCCCCGCCGGCTGGTCCTGGGCAATAGCGGCTACGACGCCGTGATCGATTCGCTGCAGCAGACCCTCGCCGACATCCGGACGAACGAGACGCTTTCTCGCAGCGCGGATTTCCCTGCATAGTCGGCCGGCGGAGCGAGACACACGGTCCCGGCCAGCCGACCTCACTGCACCAGCTGACGGGGGTCGGGGGTGACGGTCGAGGCGCCGGATCGACCAAGGGGCCGGGCTCGCGGACGGCCGGTATTGCCGTGGCCTACAAGCTGATCGAAGCCGCACAGGCCCGTTGGCGAGCCGACCTCGACGACCGGGTGGCTTTCGACGGCATTCACGGACGCGCAAAATCGAACGGTATCAACGCAAACCCTCGGGAATTTTAAGCAAACCGCTCATCGACCTGGGGGTCGTAGAGTCGGAGCCCGAGGCGATGCATGGCGTCGACGATCGCGTTGGCGTGTTCGGGTTCCCACCCGTAGCCGACAAACTCGACGAGCTGCTCGCCGATGGATACATCGAACGCCGGCGCTCCGTCGGGATCTGTCCCGGGTGGTTGCAGGATCTGTCCGTCCCAGCGCCATCCGGCCAAGGACTCCGCGATCGCCGCCGAGACGAGTTCGGGGTCCATCACGTCGACTCCGGCAATATGACGCTCGTCGTTCAGCTGTCGATACACCTGTCCAGGATCGAGATCGTTCGCTCCAGACCAAAACGCAAAGTTGTAGCTCACGCCGATCAGTTTGCCTCGGTAGCGCCGCCATCCCACAGTGCCGCTCCGCGCGTCTGCGCAGGGTCCGACGTAGGCGCGCCGTCCAGCCACACCTCATCCGGTAGCTAAAGCCCCGCTCCTGGCGCGCGTGTCAACGTCGGGCGAATCTGGACCGCTTTGCGTCGGGTGAAAGTGGACCCGGACCTTTCGTTATCTCGCGATGCTCGTCTGGGTTGGCGCCATCGCCTCTTGCTTCGGCGAGAGTTCGCACGTTCGCGAACCGTCGAGAACCCCCGACGTTGGCTGGATGTGCATCCAGTGCCGTGATGTCTTCCACACGACGTGACTGCAGTAAGTGTCGGTTCGGGTTCGGCTAGGTACACGCCTACGCCTGACGAGCGGTGACCGTTGCCGACTTCTTGCGATCACCGCATTGCAGTGCACACTCCACGTGACGAACTCGTAGGCTGCCCCAAAAGGGGGGATGGAAATGCGTGCATTCATTCGCGTGCTCGCGGTGGGACTTTCGACGGGGTTGGTGCTGACTGGGTGCGCAAGTCCGCCACCGCCCAAGCCACAGGTCGGAACGTGGGGCGTCGACATCGCGGACATGGACAAGGGCATTCGGCCGGGCGATGACTTCTTCGACTATGCGCTCGGCACGTGGGTCAAGAAGGCGCAGTTTCGTCCAGACAAGACGTGCACCGGCACTGACCTAGACATTCAGGACAAGCTTGACGGCGACATCGCATCGGTGGTCAAGGGAGCCGTCGCCGAGCACGCCGCGAAGGGCAGCATCTCCCAACAAATCGGCGACCTGTACTCGTCCTACATGGACGAGGCGGCGATGAACCGCCGTGGCCTCGAACCGATCAAGCCGTTCTTCACCGCGATCGACGGCATCCACGACAGGCCCGGATTGAGCTCAGTACTGGTCTCCAACAACAAGATGCGCACGTCGATCAACGATCCGTTCCCCACGACCGTCACGATCGACCCAAACGACCCAAGCCGGTACATGGCCGTCATCCTCCAAGGCGGACTCTCGCTGGGCGAACGTGACTACTACCTCGAGCAAGACGCCGACACGGTGGCGGTGCGGACGAAGTTCGTTGCGCACGTGGAGCGGGTTCTGGGTCTCGCCGGTTTCCAGGATGCGCGCGCGCAGGCGCAGCGACTGCTCGCCCTGGAGACCAAGATGGCGGAAGTTCAGTGGCCGCAGGAGCGGACACGGGTCGTCGAGAACGTCAGCAACTTCATGCCGCGTTCCGAGGTCGAGAAGTTGGCCAACGGAGCGCCGTTGAGAGAGATGTTCGATGCGTTGGGGTACCCGCCAAACACCGAATTCCAAGTCGGAATGCCCGAGGTGCTGACCAAGACCGCGCAACTCTTCGCCACCGAGCCGCTCGAATCCTGGAAGTCCTACATGCGCTATCAGGTGATCGCTGCGTACGGACGGTATCTCTCCACCCCTATCTCGGACGAGATGTCCAACATCTCCCGTTCGTTCTCAGGGCAGCAACAGCGGGCGCCGACGGAGAAACGGGCCATAGCGTTCGCCAACGGCGTGATGGGTGATGCAGTCGGTGAACGGTACGTCGCCACGCATTTCTCACGACAGACGAAGGACCGCGTGTTGGCTCTGGTCGAGAATTTGAGGACCGCCTACGCAGCGCGCATCGACAACGCGAATTGGATGTCCCCACCGACGTCGGCGGAAGCGAAGAACAAGCTGGCGGCACTCGTCCCGAAGATCGGCTACCCGGATAAGTGGGAGGACTACAGCTCCCTCGCCATCGCACCGGACGATCTGTTCGGAAACGTGCGAAGCCTCGAGGAATGGGCGTCGAAGAAGATCGTCGACGATCTCGACAAGCCCGTCGACCGGGTCGAGTGGAACATCACGCCGCAGACGAACAACGCGTACTACTCGCCCCGGCTCAACGACGTCGTGTTCACGGCTGCGATCCTTCAACCCCCGAAATTCGACGTAGCGGCCGATCCAGCGGCCAACTACGGGAACATCGGGGCGGTCATCGGCCACGAGATGAGCCACGCGTTCGACGATCAAGGGCGCAAGAGTGATTCGCTGGGTAGGCGACGAGACTGGTGGACCCCGGCCGATGCCGAACGCTATCGACGCGAGGTGGACAAACTCGTCGCGCAGTTCGACGGCTACGAACCCATACCCGGAGTACACGTCAACGGGACGACGACGCTCGGGGAGAACATCGCCGACCTGGCCGGCCTGCGCGTCGCCTACGACGCATACAAGCTCTCGCTCAACGGCGCCGAGGCGCCCATCATCGACGGGCTCACCGGTGATCAGCGCTTCTTCCTGGCTTACGCGGGAAGCTGGAAGACCTTGTGCCGCCCAGAAACTCAGCGGTTACGCCTACAGTCCGACACCCACAGCCCGGAAAAATACCGGGTCAACGGCATCGTGCGGAACATCGACGAGTGGTATGAGGCCTTCGGCGTCAAGGATGGCGACGCCCTCTATCTAAGGCCCGAGGACCGCGTCAGGGTCTGGTGAGCCTCGCCGACCGGATGTTCGTATGTCAGGACTCGATCCCTGAGTTCAGCGCATTGGCCAATCCCTGCCTCCCTGCAAAATAGGCCGCGAGTCAGGCTGCTCAGCGGCCATGCCGCGCAGCCGATGCCATAGCGTCGCGTCAAGCCGCGTCCCCGCGTCGTGTTGTGGCAGTTCTCCCACTTCGACGGGTGGTCACGTCCAGCATGTTTGGAGTCGTCTCGGCGCTCAGCACGCGGCTCCGTTACGCGGTTCGCCCAGCTGACGTTCAGCTGTCCGTCGTAACCGACAGGGATCCCGCAATTCTTTGCATCGCGGTTCGACTGAACTGCTGCAGTCCCAACACGGAGTAATGAGAACTCACCCAACTCCTAACTGACGGTTACGAACTAAGCAAGCTGGGGGCGGTAGCCGGGGTAGAACAGCTCCTTCGCCTCGTCGCCGGTCGCCGCGACGAAGCCCGGTGAGTGCATGCCGACGGGTTGGGCCGTCGTGCCGAGCTGCTCGGTCGCCTTGCAGTACAGGTCGACGTACGGCACGAACCGATCCGGTGCGCCTCCGATGATGGCGAGCATGAGTCCGAAACCGTTCAGTAGCGAGGATGCGTCGACTACGGCTCTGGCGAACGGTATTTGCGGACGTAGTCCGTCATCGTCTGGAGCTGGTAGCGGGAGACCTCGTGGGCATTCTCGTCTTCGCCGAACACGCTGGACACCATGACCGCATCGTCGCGATCGTAGAACCCCAGACGTGCAAGGCCGCCGAAGAACTCGTCCCAGGGGATGTCACCGTCCCCGATCTTGAGGTGTTGGTGCACGCGTACGGGATTGCCCGGCGGGTTGGTGATGTAGCGCAGACCGTGGGACGCATGGTGATCCATGGTGTCGGCGACGTGGACCAGTCGGAGCTGGTCACCGGCGGCATCCATGATCTGGGACATCGTCGCACCCGACGAACCGGTCATGTGGTACGTGTGGCAAGCGACGTAGACCATACCGACATTGGGAGAGTTGACGCCGCGGATGATCCGGACCGCCTCCAAACCGTCCTCGACGAAGTCGTCGGGATGCGGGTCGATCCGTACGTCGATGCCCTCACGTTCGAAGATTGGCAGCAGTTCCTCCATCGAGCGGAAGAACGCTCGTTCGGATTCCTCGGCCTTTTCCGGCCGTCCGGAGAACTCCGTGTTGATCACGTTGACGCCGAGATCGACGGTGATCTGGATGACCCGTTTCCAATTGCGGACCGCCGCTTCACGCGCATCCTCGTCCGGAGCCGACCAGCGCAGCACCGGCAACACCGAGGCGATTCCGACGCCCGCGTCCGTGCACGCCTTGGCGAACTGAGCCACGAGCGCGTCGTCGGCGCGGGGATGGTTGAAGAAGGGGATGAAGTCTCGGTGCGGCGTCAACTGCAACCACTCGTACCCGCAGTCGGCGACCATCGCGGGTAGCTCCAGCAGCGAGTAATCATGATGAAACGGAGTGGGGTCCAACGCAATCTTCATAGCTCACTTCCAGGTCTGGTTGTGGTCATCCACCGTCACGCAGCTTTCAGTGCACTAACGCGGAGTTCGCCGTTCGAAGGTTCTCGGCGGCGACCCGCAACCCGTCCAGCGGCCCGAACGAGACGTCCTCGTGCTCGATGTTGACCCACATCGCAGGATCAACCTGCTCCAGCGCGCGAAGGAATCGGCCCCAGAATTCGGTGTCGTGTCCGAGCCCCACGGCGACGAAATCCCAGGCCGAGTCCTCCGGCCACTTGTTCACGACATGGCGGCCACCGAGACCGGTCGGGTTCTGCTCCAACGGGATTCGTGTGAAGCGTTCGTCGAGGACGCCGTAGATCCTGCAGTTGTCGTTGATCCGGGTGTCCTTGGCGGCGGCATGGAACACTAGGGGGCCGAGCCACTCGACAGCCGCTACCGGGTCGATGCCCTGCCAGAACAGATGAGAGGGATCCATCTCGGCACCGACGTTCGTCGCACCGAGGTTTTCGACCAGACGCTTCATCGTCGGCGGGTTGAACACGAGATTCTGGGGATGCATCTCCACGGCCACCTTGACACCGTTTTCCCTTGCTAGGGAATCGATCTCGGACCAGAATGGCAGAGCAATCTCGTTCCACTGATACTCCAGCGAGTCCAGATAGCCTGAGTCCCACGTGTTCACGTTCCAGGCGGGCCACTGACCGCCCGGATGTGCCTGTGGCAGGCCGGACATCGTCACCACTCGATCGACACCGAGCAGTGCGGCGACCCGTATCGCCTTGCGCAGATCCTCGGCGTCCTCGGGCCCGACCTCGGGATCTGGGTGCAGAGGATTCCCGTTGCAGTTCAATCCCGCGATCGACACGCCGGTGTCCTCGAACACCGAAAGGTAGTCCTCCCTCGACACAGCTCCAGAGAGCAACCCGTCGACCGGAATGTGTGGGGTCGGCAGGAAACCACCGGCGTTGAGTTCTGCGCCGGTGAGCCCTAGCGACGCGATGATCTCAAGCGCCTCACGTAGTGGCTTGTCATGCAGGATTGCGGTGTAGACACCGAGTTTCATGTGCTTGCCGTTCGTTTCGTTGGTCGAGGATTCAGCTGACCTTGACTGCCGTGCCGCCGAGCCGTGCCGACTCGGTGACGGCAGCGATCAGCTGCAGATCATGCAGGCCGGTGTCGAAACCGGGCAGCCGACCGAGGTCGCCGATGCCGGCAATCTGGTCGAGGAAGGCACGGGCCTGGTAGGCGAAGAACTCTGCCTTGCCGTGTCCGACGCCGCCGGCATCCATGGGTAGGCCACCGCGGATGTAGGGATGCTCCGGTCCGACGATGACGCGGCGCACGCCGTTGATGCCATCGGGGATCCCGGTGGTGGAGACCTCGAATTCCGCCGCGCGAGACAGCTCCCAGGCCACTGAACCGGCGGAGCCGAACACTTCGAATCCCAGTCCGTCGGGTCGGCCGTGCGCAACTCGCGATGCAGAGAACGTGGCAAGCACGCCATTGTCGAACCGGGCGGTGAAGGTCGCGACGTCCTCGTTCTCGACGGGTTCGCGTTCATCGGTGATCGCACCCTTGGCGTGGCCGTAGGTCACGCCCACCGGTATCGGGCGGTTGGTGACGACCGTACTGAACGCCGCCCCGCTGACCTCGATGATCGGTCCGCAGAGGAATTCGGCGAGATCGAGCAGGTGACTGCCCACGTCGGCGAGCGCGCCGGTGCCGGGGCCGCCTCGGTAGCGCCACGTGATCGGCGCAGTGGCGTCGAGCGCGTAATCGCACCAATACCGGCCGTTGAAATGGACGAGTTCGCCCACTGTGCCCGCGGCCAGTTCGCGCCGGATCGCCTCGACCGCTGGTGATCGCCGATAGGTGAACCCCACCGCGGTGACCCTGTCGGATCGGTCTGCCGCGGCGACCATCGCCTCGCCGTCAGCTCGTGTTGCGGCGAGTGGCTTCTCGCACAGGACGTGCTTACCTGCATCCAGAAGCCCCTCGACGATGTCGCGGTGCAGATGGTTGGCCACCACCACGCTGACGGCGTCGATATCGGGCGCTTGCGCGATGGAGCGCCAGTCGTACTCGGCTCGCTCGTAGCCGTATCTGCGGGCGACGTCGTCGGCCACCGCCGGCACGGCGTCGGCGATTGCGACCAACCGTACGTCTGGGCGATCGGTCCCAAATAGGGTGGTGGCGCTGCGGTATCCGGCGGCGTGGGCGCGGCCGGCCATGCCACCACCGATCACGGCCACACCGATGGTGTCGGTCATCGCGTTCCCTTGGCGGCGTACTCGGCGATGCTGGCGACGTTGTTCACGTCGATGAAGGCCGGCCCGGTGAGCACCGGTTGTCCGCCGCCGATCAGGTTGCGGTTGTTGAGGTAGAGCCACAGCGAATCCACCGCGAGGTATCCCTGCAGGTAGGGCTGGATGTCGATCGCCCACTGCACGCCATTGGCCTGGATCGACTTCGCCACCTCGGCGTCGGTACCGAAGGTGCCGACCTTGGCCTTACTGCCGGTGCTCGAAGCCGTGTTGAGTGCGGTCATCGCGAACGGTGCATCCAACGTGACGAGGTAGTCGATGCTGGGGTCCTGCTGCAGCTTGGCGGTCATGGTGGCCTGCACCGCGGGCATGTCGTTTCCGTTGACGTAGAGGTTCTCCGAACGGCCCTTGAACGTTTCGGTGATACCCGCGCAGCGCGCTTCCAGGTCGACGTGGCCTTGAGCGTGGTTGACGCATACGACGTGCTGGGCGCCTTCCTGGTTGAGGCGGTCACCCACCGCCCGGCCGGATGCCTCTTCATCGGTGCCGATGTAGCCCAGCACGTTCGCGGTCTTCCAGGCGTCGAAACCGGCATTGAACGCGATCACCGGGATCCCCGCATCGGCGGCGGCGGCGAGGGCGGGTTTCATGGCATCGGGCTTGGCCAGAGTAACCGCGATACCGTCCACCTTGGAGTCGATCGCACTTTGGATCGCGTTGGCCTGCTCGGGGGCCTGCTCGGCACCCTGATACGTGAGTTCGACGTTGTCCTTCGCGGCGGCCATCTCGGCGCCCTTGCGGACGGTGTCCCAGAAGGTGTCGCCGACCTGAGCATGGGTGACCATGGCGATCTTGATTCGGGGAGTGTTGGCGGTGCCCACCGCGCTGTCTCCGCCGCTGGCCGCCGGCTTGCCACCGGTGCTGCTACACGCGACCAGGCCGATGCCGACGACCGCGGCGATCACCACCCGGTACGCACTCCGTCGTGCTCTCATGATCCATCCCGCTTCCGCCGTGAACTACTCCGGTCTATTTGACCGGTCTAAGTTCCCTACTATGAGGCGCGTCACAACTAAAGTCAATACCGAGACGCGAAATCGAGGAGCCAGCTTGACTGACACCGCCAGGCCGACCATGCAGGACGTCGCCGACAGAGTCGGGGTATCGAAAGCGCTTGTGTCACTGGTCTTCCGCAAGGCGCCGGGCCCGAGCACGGAAACGCGAGCCCGGGTCTTCGCCGCCGCCGAGGAACTCGGCTACCGCGTCAACCGCACCGCCGCGCTCATGTCCGCCCGGCGGACGCAGCTGCTGGGCGTGACGGCGGAGATACGTAACACGTTTCACGCGGAGCTCGTCGAGTACATCGTCAGTGCAGCCGATGGGGCCGGGTACGAGGTGGTGCTGGGCGCCATCACGCCGACGCACTCCGAGTCGCGCGTGATCGAAACGCTGTTGGATTTCCGCTGCGAGGGAATGATCTTGCTGGGGCCAGTGGCCCCCATCTCCGAACTGACCAAGCTCAGTGAGCGGGTGCCGGTGGTATCGGTGGGACGGCGCCTATCGATACCGACGCTCGACGTGGTCCGGGCCGCGGACTCCCGTGGCATAGCAGCAGTCGTGGATCACTTGGTCGATCTCGGACACCGACGCATCGTGTACGTCGCCGGCGGCAGCGGCTCCATCCGGACCGACCGCCGCAACGGTTACCTTCGCGCCATGAAGCGGCACGGACTCGGCGAGCACGTTTCCATCATCGACGGCGACTTCACCGAGACATCGGGCATCGCCGCAGCCGAAACGCTCCTCATGGCTGCCGATCTGCCGACCGCAGTGGTCGCCGCCAATGACCGCATGGCCATTGGGGTTCTCGACACGATGAGGCGGGCCGGCGTGGAAGTTCCGCGCACGATCTCGGTGACCGGCTTCGACAACAGCCCGTTGGCCCGGCTCAGCCACCTCGACTTGACCACCGTGAGCCAGTCGCCGCTCGAACAAGCCGACCGCGCCGTTTCCGCCGTGACTGAGCGCCTCGATGCGCGCCGCACCGAAGCGATCCTGGCGGTGCTGACACCGCGACTCATCGTAGGAACGACAACGGCACGAGCGCGCGACGCGTAACTGGTTTGGGTCATCCCCGCTAGCGCCGGACCCGGGAATCTTGGACAAGCTAGGGCGCCTCGTCAGTCGCGTTGGTCGGGCTAATCGCGCGAAGCGGCACTTCCCGACCGACAGCGGGGGCGGCAGGGTTGGTCAGATCAGCGCCGAAGACTTCACACCGCACTCCGCGCGCTTGACGTAGTTCGGCGGCCGGCTCCTCGAGGCGTTCGGCGCGCCGCGCGACGAGCAGCAGGTCGTAGTCCCTGGCTGCGAGATGACGGGCGAAACGGCTCCGATACCGGGCGGAGGCTCCGGTGATCAGAGCGGCCCTTCGTTGCGGGGTCATCGGTCGGCTCCGACGTGACGGTCCAGAAAGGCGATCTGATCGGTCACGATGTGTTCGAAGTGCGGGTCCAGATAGGGCTCGAAATGCGTGCAGTCGTAGGATCGCACCTCTCCCTTGGGAATTCGTGCAACGATCCTGCGTGCCTTCGCATACGGCGTGACGTCGTCCTGAATGGCGAGTTGGATCAGTGTCGGTGCGGTGATCTTCGCAGCGCGTCTACCCGGCGAGTAGAGCGGCACGCGCAGAGCGATTCGCGCGGCGACATCACTCTCGGCCAGTAGCTCGTCCCACTTGTCACCGGCCATCTTCTGCACGAGGTCATAGGCGCCCGGTGATGTCATCATGGCGACCTCGCCGGGCCGTCCGATGGAGCGCACCCGATGCGGCGGGCGGCCCAACCACGCCCCTGCCTGGTCGCGCATTGCAGCCAGCGCCAGGCGGGCGACCAGAGCAGGGCGTTGCGCGAATGCCGACGCGGGGCCGGTGACGTGCGGCACCTGCACGATCGCGGCCGCCAGTCCGTGGTCCTGCGCGGCGAGATTCAGGACGTGTCCGCCGCCGAAGGACGATCCCCAACACACCACGCGGGTGGGGTCGACGCCGTCGAGGCTCCGGGCGTAAGCCACGGCGGCGCGCCAGTCGGCATGCTGGGCAGCGATGTCGAGGACCTGACGCGGCTGCCCGGCGCTCGCCCCCCAGAACCGGTAATCGAAGACCAGCGCCGCGTATCCGGCCTCGGCGAATCGGGCCGCGTATGCGTCCAAGCGCAGTTCCCGGACCGCGGCGAACCCGTGGGCGAGCACCACGATCGGCGGATTCGTCACGCCGTCAGGGCGATACAACCAGGCCGCGCAGTCCACACCCTGCGAGGGGAAGGTCACGTCGTGCCGTGTGTACGAGTACGCGTTCATGGGCCCTCCCGGCGAAGCCGACTCCTTGATCGTCATTCAAGAAATGTAACACTTGTCTGGAACTGCATTCAAGAAAGCCTCTAAACTCGGCTAGTGCCCAGGAACAGACGGCCCCAGCCGTCGCAGGAGAAGCGTGCGGAGATCGTCACCGCCGCCCGCGAACTCTTCGTCGACGCCGGGTACGACGCCACCCCGATGGGGCGCGTCGCCACGGCGGCCGGGGTCGCCGCCAACACGATCTACTGGTACTTCGAGGACAAGGACGCCGTCCTGATCGCCGTCCTCGACGAGGTGATGACCGATGCGTGGGCGCAATACCAGTCGGTGGCCGCCGAACCCATCGCAGTTCGCCTGCTCTGGGTGGTCAGTCAGCTGCAACAGATGAGTCGTCTGGTCAGCACCGTCCACGCTCGCGCTGAGCGCTCGCCATCGGTTGCGAGCTGGCACGACAACTTTCACCTGCTGACCTCCGGCCTACTGCGCCACGAACTGGAGAGCTCCGGCGTCGGCGAGGACAGCGTGGACGCCGAAGTCATGATCGGCGTGTTCACCGTCGAGGGACTTCTGATGCACCCGCTGGCCGACGACCAGCAACGAAATGTTTGCGAGGTCCTCGCGGCGCGGTGGAAGCCGCCGTCTGCCCCATGACCGCGACTCATCTGGATGGACGCTCCTGTCCGCATCAGTGGTCGCGCAGGTGGCGCAACGCGGATTGGGCCGCGTTGTAGCCGCACATGCCGTGGGCGCCGACACCCGGCGGGGTGGCGGCCGAGCAGACGAACAGCCCCGGCACACCCGTGCTGTACGGGTCGATCGCGAGCCGGGGACGGATGAGGATCTGTTTGGGATCGTTACGGCCGGTTGCGATGTCGCCGCCGACGTAGTTCGGGTTGTGCTCGGCCAGCGCGACGGGTCCGCGTTTGTGAACCTCGAGGATGCCGGTGCGGAAGCCGGGAGCGAAGCGTTCGATCTGGGCAAGGATCGCGTCGGTCGCGTCGCCGGTGTAGCCGTGCGGAACGTGGGCGTAGGCCCAGATGGGATTGCGACCGTTCACGCTGCGGGTCGGGTCGGCAAGGTACTGCTGGCAGACCAGGACGAAGGGCCGGGCCGGCATTCTTCCGGCGGCGACGGCGCGTTCGGCGGCGACTATCTCAGCGGTGTCGCCGGCGACGTGGACCGTGCCGGCGCGTCCGCAGTCCGGGTTGGTCCAGGGGATGTCGCCGTCCAGCGCGATGTCGATCTTGAACGCCGCGGCGCCGTGCCGGTAGCGGCGGTAGGCCCGACTGATCCGGTGCGGTAGGACGTCTCCGACGATGTCGGCGACTGCGCGCGGCGCGAGGTCGAAGAGCACCACGTCGGCAAGGGGCAGCTGCTTCAATGAGCTGACCAGAACACCGGTTTCGGTCTTTCCACCCAGATCGGTCAAGCGCGCGACCATGGCGTTGGCGATGGCCGCCGAACCGCCCTCGGCAACAGGCCAGCCGTACCGGTGACCGGCGGCGGTGATCATCAGTCCCACCGACGAACTGGCCGGACGTGTCAGCGGGTAATAGACGTGGGCCGCGACACCCATGAACAGTGCGCGAGCGCGCTCGCTGCGCCACCTGCGGGCCGTCACGGTCGCCGGAAGCAGCGCCTGGGCACCGAACGCACCCAACGCGATCGGATGACGTGGCAGGTGGAGGATGGGCCGGAAGACGTCGTCGCGCAATCGGTCGAAGCGGGCGGCCAGCGGTCCGAACACGCGCTGCCACGTCCGGCCGTCCCGATCGTCGAATTGCGCTGCGGTGTCGGCGATCGAGGTGTGCAGTGTCGCGGCGCTCCCGTCGTCGAACGGGTGCGCCATGTCGATGTCGGGGTAGCGCCATGTCAGCCCGTAGTCGGCCAACGGTTGGGACTGGATGAACGGCGAGGCCGCGGTCATCGTGTGAACGGCCGAGCAGTCGTCGTGCAACAGACCCGGCAGTGTCAATTCACTGGTTCGGGTTCCCCCGCCGAGGGTGTCGGCGGCTTCGATGACGGTGACGTCGACGCCCTGCTCGGCCAGGGTGAGCGCCGCGGCCAAGCCGTTGGGGCCCGACCCCACCACGATGGCGGTGCTCAACGCGCCGACGCTCGAGGACCGGGGGTGACGACCCGCACGGGCAGCGCATCGCCGGGTTCGGGCCACGGCTGGCGGGCGATCATGTCGGCCACTTCGACGTATCCGCGTTCGAGCACACCGGTTTTGGCGTCGACGATCCGGTATGCCTGCCAACTGCGGTGGATGGGCTGGCCTTCGAGCAGGATGACGCGCACGTCGCCCTCGGCGAAGTCGCAGCGCCGCTGCAGGGCCTCGATGAGCTGTTCGTTGTGCAGGTGGCCTTCGCCGAAGTTCCAGCCGATGAGAGGGCCGGCCATGTACTCACCGTCGCGGATGACGTAACTCTCCTCGTCGTCCACGGCGCGCGGGATGAGCCCGTTGAGCGCGCGTCCGTGGGTGTGCATGGCACGCCAGGCGAGCATCTTGTCGAGCATCACCTCGGCAACCTGAGGCCCGTAGAGCGTGGCGAGTTGGCGGTTGGCCAGCGCCGAACACTTGGTGACGTTGGCTTCGATGGTGTCTTCCACCCCGGGTCGCAGGCACCAGGCCGAGGCCGCCCAGTTGCCGGCGTAGTACCGCATGGCCGGCAGGAAGGACACCTTGTCGGGGAACAGGTTTCCGACGATCGGCACCAGTAGCAGCGATACGCCGAGGATGGCCAGCAGCAGTGGCGAGGTCATGTCGGTGACGCGGTAGTCGCCGTATCCGCCGTAGAGGTAGAACAGCGAGACGATGAAGAACGCATTCCACTCCAGGGGAACCCCCATCGGAATGGTCGAGGTGATGGTCAGGTGGAACAGGACCATGTAAATGATGGCCGCCCACAACCAGGGACCGTGCGACGGGGCGAAGAACACCAAGTAGAGCGGGACCAGGAACTCCGACGTGGTGCCGCCGACGTGGGCCAGCAGCTGCGGTAGCCGCGACGGGCGCACGTCGTTCACCGGATCGCGCCACATCAGCCGCTTGGCCCACTTGGCGGGAATCAGCATCGGGTTGTTGCTCATCATCACCGCCATCACGTACGGGAAGTGATGGTTGAGCTTGGAGGTCGCCGCGCCCCACCACAGCGCGAGCAGGATGAGCTTGAAGGCGCCGATCTGGTCGACCAGTGGGAAGAAGAACACGATCAGGGTCAAGCCGTAGTGCTCGGCGCGAGCAGCCAGGAACACCGTCTTGTCACGCAATCCGAGCAGCAACAGCGCCGCCAGGGTGGGGATCACCAGTGCGGGGTCGAGCAGTCCCACATCGCCCTGCGCAGTGACCGGCCCGCCCGTTCCCGGCGCGAGCAGTGTCCACACCAGCGACAGCAGCAGGATCGCGTACAACGCGACGTCGACGGGCGTGCGGGTGTCACCGCGGGTCAACGGCACTTTGTCGGGCCACGGCGGCAGCCGGATGGTGCCGGGTCGCAGCCAGTACAGGAATCCACCCAACGGCGGCAGGAACCGCAGGGTCAGCGGTCCGGAGCCGCACCCGAGCCCCAGCACCTCGAACAGCAGGGTGTACACGACCAACTTCTGGTAGACGATGGGCTGGGTCCACCAGGAGGTCAGCTCGAACAGACCGCCAAGGCCGGGGGTAAGCGAGATGACCGCTGCGGCACCGACCAGGTAGGCGGCGATCTTGACCACGTACAGCACGTACACCGCGTAGGGGGTGCCGAAGCCGTTGTCGGTCCAGTGGCGCGTCATGGTCTGCAGGCGTTGCCAACGCGGAAGGCCGGGCCAGGTGGCCGGGTCGACGTCGGCGGGCAGGTTGGGTTTGGTGAAACTCATCGTTGAGCTACTTCCGTGCTAGGCGTGCGACGGCGTGGCTGCATCGAGCCGGCGGCGGAGGGTGGGCTTGTCGATCTTGCCGACGGCGTTCTTCGGAATCGCCTCGGTGGCAATGATTTCCGGACGTTTGTACTTGGCCAGCGACTTCTCCAGGTGAGCGGTCAACGGCTCGGCGTCCGTGTCCGCGTCAGGCGTGAACGAGACGAACGCCACCGGAACCTGCCCGTACACCGCGTCGGGGCGTCCGACGACGGCCACCTCGTGGACTCCGGGATACTCGTAGAGCACCCCCTCGATTTCCTTGGGGTAGATGTTCTCCCCGCCGCGGATGATCATGTCCTTCGCACGGTCGACGAGGGTGAGATAGCCGTCGTCGTCGAGGAAGCCGACGTCCCCGGTTCGTAGCCACCCGTCGACGAGCACTTGCGCGGTCTCTTCGGGCTTGTTCAGGTAGCCCTGCATCACGGTGGGGCCCTGAATGGCTACTTCACCAGGTGATCCGTCGGTGATCACCGAGCCGTCCGGAGCCAGGACCGCGACTCGCTGACCGGGCAGCGCCGTGCCGACGGTTCCTGGTTTGCGAATACCGTTGCGCGGGTTGGTCGTTGACGCGCACGTCGCCTCCGACAGACCGTACCCTTCGATGATCGGCACGCCGTATCGTGCCTCGAACTTCGCGATGAGCCCCGGCGGCATCGGGGCGGCACCGCAGATCGCGAACTGCAGCGAGCTGGTATCCGGGTCGACCTGCGCGGGTAGCGATTCCAGCATCGCGTAGATGGTCGGGACGGCCGAGAAGTAGGTCGGGCGGTAGCGCTCCACGAGATCGAAGAACGTGCGCGGATCGAACCGCCCGGCCACGGTGGCCCGCCCCCCGGCCAACAACGGTGACAGGACGCTGACGGCGATGCCGTTGACGTGGAACAGCGGCAGGATGAGCAGCGAGTGCGTTTCCGGTCCGCTGTCCATGGCGGTGGCGATGGACTGGGCCATCGCAAGCACATTGGCGTGGGTGAGGACCACGCCCTTGGGTTGTCCCGTAGTGCCGCTCGTGTAGACGAGAAGCGCGGTGTCGGAGAGGTCGGGCGCAAGGGGCGGCAGCACCGGGACCGGATTCGCCGCCGGAGGCTCGGCGAGCAGTGTGACGGGCAGTCTGTCGACGCCACCGAAGTCGGCTTCGTCATCGGTGATGACGACGCGAGCCCCCGAATCGCCGAGCTGGTGAGCGACTTCGCGGGCGGTGAGCGAGGGGTTCATCGGAGTCACCGTCGCGTTCAGGCGCCATGCCGCGAACAACGCGATGATCAGCTCGACCCGGTTGGGTAACTTGACAGCGACGACGTCGCCGGATTCGACTCCGCGGGCCTTCAACTGCGAGCTGGCGCGTTCGATGCGTTCCAGAACGTCGGCATTGGACAACGTGCCGTTGTGCTCGTCAGCCAACGCGGGCTGGTTCGGGTCAACCCGGACGCGGTGCGGGAAAAGCTCAGCGAAGTGCATCGAAGCTCCTGACGTGACCCTTTGCTGCTGTCTCGCCCACGCTAGGCCCGAACATGTGATGCGCACCATATGCGCTCACCATGAAGACACGCGTCGCCTTTGTGCGGTGCGCACATATCACTCCGGCTGATCGCGGCGGCCGGCCCTTGTTACGGGTCAGTTCATCGGGGCGGACCCGCCGGGTCGAGCACCGACGTTCCCATCCACCGGCACGCCATCAGCGCGATTTGGATGTCAGCGACGCCGTCGACGTCGTCGAACGAGGCGGCGCAGGCCTCCATCGCTTGCGTGACTCGATACTGAATCGTGTTGCGGTGCAGGAACATCGCCTCAGCTGTGGCCGCGTAACTCCGATTCCGCACAAGGAACTCGCGCAGCGTGTCCCGAAGCCACCCACTGCGGTCGTCGTCGACGGCGAGCGCGCCCAGCGTTCGCTGAACGAAGAGTCGAAGATCAGCGAGGTTCGTCGCCATCAACGCGATCGGCGCCACGTGCTTGTGGCACACGACTCTGCCTGTTGCGGGGCCTCCCGCCAGCGCAACCACCTTGGCTTGTTCGGCTTCGCGGAGCGATCGACGGAAGCCATCGACTCCTTGTCCGGAATTCCCGATCGCCGCTCGTACCGGAGGACCACCCTGGCTGAACACCGTGTGCACGTCAGCGCAGTCGAGGCGATCAACCGGCCACCACAATCGCGTCTCCCGTTCATCGGTGGGAACCATCAGCGACGGTCCCGTGGCCCGCAACCCCGTTCCGAGCAGCGATTGCGCGTGGTCGAAGACGTCGGCGACGTCGCGGGTGGCCACCGCATCGTCGGGCCACATCACTGCGGCAACGTGGTGGTCGTTCAGACGGTAGTTCAACGCCTCCTCTACTTTGCCGATGTCGACGGTCGCACTGCTCAACACCTCGTTGACCCAATGCTGGCGCAGCCCGCTGCGACTGCTGACCCATCGGTCACGCTCTTGCTCGTAGGCCAATCCCACCTGATCGCACACCTGATCGATCCAGGCGGCCGCACGATGAACCAGCTCGCGCGCGGCCGGCAGCGACTGCTCTGGCGACGCTCGCGTTTCCAGCAGGGCCATGGCCTCGTCGATGAAGCGCCCGTGGCCGATGCGGTAGGCGCGGATCAACGCCGAGAGTGCGACATCTCGTTGCGCCAAGGCCCGTGCGTACGCCACGGCGGCACTCGGTGCCTCCGCTTCGGTTTCGACTCCGCCGTGTTCCAGGAAGTGGATGGCGGCGATGACGTTCTCGGTGATGCTCGCGTGCAGTAGGTCCACCATCCGCGCATCGTGGTCCAGCGAGTGGATTTCCGATCGTGTGGTCAACACCAGTCCCGCGACGAACTCCTCTCGCCGGGCACTCATCTGCCGCGCCACCCACGTTACGAAGGCCGTAGCGTCGCCACTCATGATCTCCCTCCAGGGGTCGAGGTCCGAGCGTACGCAGATCAGTCACCGCCCCCAGGGTCGATGGTCATTACGCCTCGGCGAGCACACGCTCCACCAATGCGATGTCGTCGTCGCCTTTGCCCCGGTCCGACGCGGTTCGGTGGAGGACGGTCTGGGCGTCCAGGAGCAGATCGTCCGGATGCCGAAGCAGCGGGGTCGGTGAAACCTACTGCGCTAACGCTGGGGTTCGACCGACAGCCGCAACGACTTGCAGGCCGGCGGGGCGCCAATGGTTCCCATCGGCGGCCCCTCGGGAACCGGATCACCGGATCACCGGATCCGGCACTGGCCGACGGGAACGTGATGGGCAAACGCTACGTCAATGAAAGTGGCGCAGGGGTTCTCGTCACGAAGGCGGGCGTCGGCACTCTCTCGATCGGCTCGACCCCACTGCAGCTCAAACGAGCCGCACCCTTGCCTGCCAGCGACTGAACGAAGCGGGCGGTGGATCGCCGGATTGACCCTTCTGCCTAATCTATGGATTAGCTATTTGCACGCTCCGCACATACCCACCTTCGGATGGCCTTGGGCCCCGCACTCAAGGAGAGACAACGCCGTAATGAGCCACGCCCAGCCATCCAACCCCCCGCTCGTGGCTACCACGCCACGGCCGCACCCCCATCGATCCCGCCTGGAGCTTTACCCGATTGTCGACACGAACCAGGCCCGCTACGCCGACATGGACGTCAACGGGCATCTGAACAATCTCTCGCTGGAAGCACTGCACGAGAATGCCCGGGCGGTCCTGAACCGCCGTGTGATGCCGGACGCCTACGAGACCAAGCGGCGATCGCTGCGAATCGTGTCGTCTCAGAACGTCGTTCACTTTCTGGCCGAAGCTCACTGGCCAGCGAACATTCACGTAGGCGTGGGCGTCGGCCGAGTCGGAAATACCTCATTCGTAGGGTCATCTGCGTTATTCGTCGAAGACCAATGCATAAGCATTTGTGACACCGTTCTCGTCCTCGTCGGGGACGACGGTCCCGTGCCCATCCCCGACGAAACGAGAGAGGCGCTCAACGGTTTGCTGCTGCGGCATTTGGCGTGAACGACAACTTGCCGACGACGCCGCGACTCGGACAGCACTGCGCGCGAGAACCGAGATTGGATACCGCTAGCGACTGACTCGCGGCAATCGTAATCCGCGCTCGGCGATGATGTTTCGCATGACTTCAGAACTTCCGCCCGCGATGGTGAAGGCGGGGGCATACAGCCATTCGTCCTGCCAACGGCCGTCTGCATGCGCCCGCGCATCACCTTCGACGAGGACACCTGATTCTCCGGCCAATTCGACGGCATAGCGCGCAATCTCAAGATTGAGCTCGCTGAACATCAGTTTGGCCATCGGCGCGTCGTCGGGCCGTTCATCGCCGCGCAGCCACCGGTTTATCTGTACCGATGTCAGCGCCGAGAGCGCCTCCACTTCGGCAATGAGTTGACCTATACGGTCGCGCACCAGGCTGGTTTCCAGTGCGGGGACGCCGTCAATCTGTATCTCGCGAGCCAAGTCCAGCAATGCGTCGATTCCAAGTCGCAATTTCACCACGATGGCACCGACGTCGCTTCGCTCGTGCGCGAGGCTGGCATTGGCGATCGCCCAACCCTGCCCCGGCGCTCCTATCATTGCTGCCGCCGGAATTCTCACGTTATCGAAGAAGACCTCGTTGAAGTCACTGGTGCCGGTGAGTTCGCGCAATGGTCGTACGCTCACCCCGGGCAGAGCCATATCTAAGAGAAAGGCGCTGATGCCCTTGTGCTTTGGGACATCAGAATCAGTGCGCGCCAGCAGGTAACCATACGATGCCCAGTGCCCATCGGTCGTCCACACCTTCTGACCGTTGATCACATAGCTGTCACCATCGCGCGCTGCCTTGGTCCGTAGCGAGGCCAAGTCACTGCCGGCCTCAGGCTCGCTGAACAGCTGACACCACACTTCACTACCCGACCTGATGCTCGGTAGGTGTCTACGACGTTGCTCGTCGGTGCCATAGTCAATCAACGCGCGCGCGGCCAGGGCAGCCGGGCCCTGCACTCCGCTCACTCGTGCACGAGCCAATTCCTCGCCGACGATGATTGCGTGTTCGGCGGTACGATCGCGACGTCCGCCGTATTCGACAGGCCAGTCGGCGCCTGCGTACCCCGCTTCGTAGAGACGGCCCGTCCATTCCTTTAGCTGCGCGAGCTCTGAAGCGCTTTCTGCGCTTCGAATTCCAGCGCGAGGCGGAATCTGCGGAGCGAACTGCTCGATGAACCGACGCACACCGGCGCGAAATGCGTTCAGAGCTTCCTCGGTCGGCCGGTCGGCGTTCGGGGACTCCAACAGATGCTCCTTAGTTGAGGTCACGAGAATCGTGACGGGTAGGTCTACCTTGAATGGGTTTCGTCGCCCTCTAGAAATAGGGCGCGTTCGGGACAGGCGGCGACCCCACTGCGAGCTGTCTTCTCGTCCCCGGGTTGAATCTCGAAGACCGTAACGGTCGAATAGCCCATATCGTCAATGGGAAAGAGACGCGCATCGACGGCGTAACACTGTGCATGGCCTGCGCACTTCGCCTTGTCTAGCCGCACCCGCATGCATCCTCCGAGTGGTCTTCAGGCCCTATCGCACCACATAGATGACTAGGTTAGATGAGTCTATCAGACGCTGCTTCGTCCACCGCTCGGCCGGACAGAAACCTCTTGACCGAGACGGTCAGGTAGCGGAGTGGTGCATTCCGTAGCGAAATGCGGCGAGTTCAGGGACGCCGGTGGCAATCGAATCCCGACCTTCCTCTGAACGTGCGGTGATCGGTGCTGCCCCTTGGCGATGCGCGCTCGGCTCTTGCCTTCCGCGAACAGATATGTAACCTAGTTCACTACATTGGCGAAGTGAGATCCGAGGAATACTGCGCCGGCCATCCCGGCACGGAAGGACGACAGGCAGAGAGATGACAGAGACGACCGACCAGCGCGAATGCCCTGTACTCGACTACAAGTACGTGCGCGGCCCCGATCCCGCCGGCTCAAACTTCAAGCGCCTCGACGAGATTCAACGGGAAGTGCGCCCGTTCTTTCGCTCCAACGAGAAGCACGGCTATTGGGTCTTCACGGATCATGATTCGATCTTGGAGGCGCTTCAGGATCCGGAGCTGTTCTCGAACGGTTCGGTGACACCGCTGGAACCGAACCCGCCGTACAAATGGATCCCGATGATGATCGACCCGCCCGAACACGGCAAGTGGCGCCATCTGCTCGGCCTCTACTTCTCCCCTGGCCGTGTACGGGGTCTGGAAGATGAGCAGCGCACGTTCGCCAGTGATTTGATCAACAAGTTCCGTGCCAGCGGTTCGTGTGATTTCTACCGCGACCTCGCAGCGGTGTTTCCCACGACCATCTTCCTGCAGATCATGGGGCTGCCCATCGACAAGCTTCCTGACTTCATGAGGTGGGAAGCCAAGATTATGCACGTGACCGAGGACAGCGATCCTGACCACGCCATCGCGACCGCGACGATGATGGAGGTGGTCGCCTACTTCTCCGAGCTCATCGCCGAGAAGCGTGCAGACCCGAGCAAGCGTGGCGACGACATCGTCAGCCATGCCATTGGCTGGCAAATCGACGGTGAATCGCCCTCCGACGCAGATCTGTTGTCCTGCATGCTGTTGCTGTTCATGGCCGGACTGGACACCGTCGCGTCGCAGTTGTCGTATTCTTTCCTGCACCTCGCCACCCACGAAGCGGACCGCAGGCGGATTGCGGCAGATCCGTCGCTCATTCCGACGGCGGTCGAAGAATTCCTGCGCGCCTACCCGATTGTGCAAACGGGACGAAAGGCCACCAGAGACACAGTGTTTCATGGTTGCCCCATCAAGAAGGGCGAAGTCATCGAGCTACCGTTGGCGATGGCGAACCGCGATCCGCGTGAGCACGAACGCGGAGGCGCCGTGGACCTGGATGCGCCGCGTCCCAGGCACATCTCCTTTGGTGCCGGCCCTCACCGCTGCTTGGGTTCGCACTTGGCGCGACAGGAAATGATCGTTGTCCTGGAGGAGTGGCACCGTCTCATCCCGGAATACGAACTCGCGGACCCATCCGCCGTCGTCGAGCACACCGGAGGTGTATTCGGCATCGACGCTCTGCCGTTGCGATGGACGACGTGACGGCAACGCGTCCAAGTTGAACGACTGGTTGCCGCAAGCGATGCCTTCTTGACCAACTATCTTCCGGATCGCGGAAACGCTTGGCAATTGCCGTCGGCGATATTCGTTCGATGAATCCCAACATCGTCTACCTCCGCGGTAGCGATTTCGGGCAGCGAGGCCCGGACGCCGACCAACGCAGATACGACAGCGCTGCCTTGTGGGCGCACATTGACGAAGTACTGCGGGAAGCAGGCTTCACTGACGACAACCGCTCCAACTCAAGATCGACGGGGCGGTGACATGATCAGCGATTGCTGATCGTACCGCGTCGACACCGTCAGATCAGCCCAAGCCACCGATCCAAACTACGCCTCGCGCCGCCACAGCTGTTGCTCCAGTCGACCGTTCGGCACCTCTTCGCGCAGTTGACGTTTCAGCAACTTTCCCGTATCGGTTCGCGGCAGTCGATCGCGAAACAAGATGCGCCGCGGGCATTTGTACGAATCCAGACGCCCTCGCACAAAGGACGTCAGTTCCTGAGCGAAGGCCTCAGATTCAGTGCCCCCTTCAGCTAGCTGTATCAAGGCACACACCGTCTCACCCCACTCCGGATCTGGCATTCCGATGACTGCCGCGTCCGCGACACCTGGATGCGACACCAGAACGGCCTCGATCTCGGCGGGGTATACGTTCACCCCGCCGCTGATGATCATGTCCTTCTTGCGATCGACGATGAACAAATACCCGTCCTCGTCAAGATATCCGATGTCGCCGAGCGTGAAGCTGCGCCCGCGGTACGTCTGTGCGGTCTGCTCTTCATCGCGGTAGTAGTTGAAGCTCTCGCCATCGGGCTCGAGGTAGACCATGCCGGCGACGTTGGCGGGCAGCTCATTTCCGTCATCGTCGAGAATATGCACCCGCATGCCTCTGATGGCGCGGCCCACCGTTCCCGGCTTCTCCAACCACCTCCGAGGTTTGGCAATGGTGGCCGCGCCCTCTGTTCCACCGTAGGTTTCCCAAATCACGGGTCCCCACCAGTCCATCATCTGCTGCTTGATGTCTCGTGGACACGGCGCCGCCGAATGCACGACCGAGCGCAGACTGTCGAGGCGGTACTTGGCTCGCGTCGCTTCCGGAAGTCGCAGAAGGCGGACAAACTGTGTCGGCACCATATACGCCGTTGTGATCGAATACCGTTCGATCAGGGCGAGGGTTTCTTCCGCATCGAACTTGGCCATGATGACAAGCCCCTGCCCCACGTTGAGCGCACCCATGTAGAACGCCCGACATCCGCCATGGTGCATACCCGCGGACACCAGGTGAGCCCCGCTGAGCGGCTCGAAGGCGAAGGCCTGTCCAAACGTTTTCATCGCATCGGCGGCATCGTCGGGCCCGACCGTAGGCAACGGATGTTCGATGGCCTTTTTCTTCCCCGTCGTGCCCGAGGTGTAGACCAACTGCGAACCCGTCCGGCGGTTCGGCGGCACACTGTCGGACTGGCTTTGCACCAAGTCGTCCTGCGTGGTGAAGCCCTCGATGGCGCCACCTACGCTGACGCGAACAACCGGCCCACCGGCGGCCGCTGAATTCACAGCGTTATCGACGTGAGCGACAAAGGCCTTGGCGCCGGAATGGTGGAAAATTTCGGTGAGCTCGTCTGCGGGAAGCGACGGTCCGATTGTGTAATAACGCCAGCCGGCCTCGCTGCCGGCGAGCTGCCACACCACGATGTCGACATCGTTGGGCAGCGCGATGGCTACGGTGTCGCCGTCCCCAATACCTGCCGAGCGCATGGCATGCACCAGTTGGTGCGCCCGTGCGACTAGCTGACTGAAGGTTACTGTCCCAGTCGACGGTGAGTGGACGATCGCGGGAAGGTCAGGGAACCGCTCGGCAATGCTCCACACACCCAGGCGCTGCGCCCATTTGCTGCTCATCGCAACCAATCTCTTGCATGCAACGTTGACGTGGATTCAGCCGATCGACGATCCTCCGTTGACTTCGGATCAGTGGTCTGCGCCATCGACCGCGCCCCTCGCTGCTGCTTGCGTCTGAAACTGCTCGCTACTGAGCATCCCAGGCCTCTTAAACATAGTCAACTAAGTGATCTAGGTCGCCGAGCTAGATATGTCATGTCAGCCGATCGGCGATGGCAGCACGTAATACATCACGTACCCGACAGGGGCAACGACCCGCGCGCCGCCATCCGTGGCCGCGAGGACCGCACGGGGGAAGCCGATACATATCGGGATGGAATTGGACGTACATCGCACGGCCGAAGGGAGCCAACCACGAGATGGCGATGATCTCCGCACCACCAAAGTAAGAAATGGTGCCGATCCGGGAAGCCGCGCTTGCATCGCCGTCGACGACCCTCGATACCGCAACGGCGATTATTCGGCATAGTCGGACCTATTGCTTCGACTGGCAGCGTTCAACGAGGATGCGCGCCAACGTCTTTGGATCACTGATCATTACGTCGTGACACGCTGGGACAGTGATCAATTTGTCAACGCCGCCCAGCGCGGCGATGCTGTCTTGCTGAGATTGGATTGACAGTGCCCGGTCGCGTGTCGTCATGATCCACGTCCGGGGCACTTCATCGGGCATATCGCTGCGATCGACAGGCTCGGTTGGTATGCGCACGGATTCCGTGTACAGACGAGACAGCGTGAACTTGCGCTGCTCGGATGTCATCCCGTTGCAGAAGACAAATCGCGCCGCTGCCGCAGGTACCTTCATCGGCTTGCCGATCCTCGCGCCGCGACGGGCAAACCAGGCCAATGGACCCGCCAGGGTGTCCACGATGGCCGACCCCTGCGGCGGAACGAACGCGGCCACCAAGATCATCTCGCGTACCCGCGATGATCCGAGCCGGGCGACTACGCCCGGCACCGTCACCCCAGCCATCGAGTGACCGACGACGACCACGTCGCCGAGTCCCGCCTCCTCGATGTCGGTGAATATCGAGTCCACCCAGTCCGCGATGGTGGCTGTCGCCAGATCGCCTGGCTTGCGCCCGCGACCCGGCAGATCGACTGCCAGCACCCGCAACTCCGGCGCCTGCCTTCGCAACTCGGCAACAGTGAGATCCCAGCAGTCGGCGGCATGTTCGCCACCGTGGACGAGTACTAGATCGGGCAGTGGCATGGTTTGTGCAAACGCTTCCCTGACCTTCGCAACCGTCGTCGACTCGATGATCCCTCGACACCGAGCGTAGGGAGAACAATAGGCTAAATATCTGTATATTTATCGTCTCCATCAGCGGAGGCCTGGTTGGCGATCTTGGTGGCAGAAACGCCGGTACCTCCTGCAGTTGTGGATCCGGCCGGCGTGTGGTTCTTCAACTGGGTCATCCCCGCCGCCGGAGGCATCTTCATCGCGCTGGCGATCGCCGATGTGATCCGCCGACGCAGGCTGACGTGGGGTTTCTTATTCCTGTTCAACACCTTGGCGATGTACTGGATGGAGAACGATCGGCGACTGGGGTCAGCTGCAGTTTTACAGCCCTGCTTTCGCCGAACACCATCTGCTGGACTGGCTGCCGCTCAAGACGCCGAACGACCCGCTGTTAATGCCGTTCGCCTACGCGGTCTACTGGGGGCGCACGCACTCCTGGTCTTACGGCTGAGTCAGTGGGTGTCTTCGCGGTTCGGCTGGAGCATGGTCAAATCGATGCTTTTGCACAAGTATGCCCAGCAAGCGTCAGCCACACCTCAGCTCACTTCCGCACCGATTGCGGTGTGCCGGTTCGAACGTCGAGGACGCGCGTTCTGGACAAGAATTAATTGATCAATTAGTTTGTGATCCAAGCCATAAAGCGCCCCGGGGCGGAAAGGGATGCCGGATGACCCGAAGCCTAGTGATCGGCGCTAGCGGGTTTCTCGGCTCGCACGTCGTAAAGAGACTGCTCGCGCGCGGCGACGACGTGCGCGTCTTGCTTCGGACGACCAGTTCTACGCGCGCCATCGCCGGACTTCCTATAACGACGTTCTACGGGGACATCTTCGATACAGACGCACTGCGGTCCGCGATGTCGGGATGCGACGAGGTGTACTACTGCGTGGTCGAACCGCGCTCGTGGCTCCGCGACCCCGCGCCGATCTTCAGGACGAATGTCGATGGTCTGCGTACGGTGGTCGACGTTGCCTGCGAGACCGCGGTTGGCAGGTTTGTCTTCACCAGCTCGATCGCGACGATTTCGGGTGACGCGGCCGGCCCTCCGCAATCCGAGGACAGCAAGTTCGATCGATTTCACGACTGCGGGTCCTACGTGCTGTCGCGAGTGCTCGCCGAAACCGTGATTCTCGATGCGGTCCATCGCCGGGGCCTGCCCGCCGTGATCCTCTGTGTCGCCAACACGTACGGCGCGGGCGACTACCAGCCGACCCCTCACGGCGCGATCGTGGCTGCCATCGCATCGGGACGGATGCCGTGCTACCTCTCCGGCATCACGACGGAGGTCGTGGGTATCGCGGATGCCGCTGAGGCCTTCCTACTCGCCGCCGAGAAGGGCCGAATTGGTGAGCGCTACATCATCTCCGAACGCTTCATGTCCTCGAAAGACCTCTACGCCGTCGCCGCGCAGGCCGGCGGCCGCAGGCCCCCAAGCGTCGGTATCCCCCGATGGATCCTTTACAGCCTCGGCTTCGTCGGAGAAGTGTGCGCGAGCGTTCTTCGCCGCGACGTCATGCTGACTCGCGAGAGCGTGCGGCTCAACCACACGCTTCCACCACTGGATCACCGAAAAGCCGTCGAGGAACTCGGCTGGAAGCCGCGACCGGTTACGGAGGCGATTCGCGAAGCCGTTGAGTTCTATCAAAACACCGCCACCGAGCCGGCCGCTGGCCCGTTGTCGGCGAATTCCATTCGGAGAGGATCTCATCAATGAATCACGCTGCGGCGCCGACTCCCCCCGGCCTGGTAGACCCCAGCTACACCTGGGTATTCGACTGGGCATTCCCCATCCTCGGGACGGTCATCATCGCGCTCGCCATACTCGACACCGTGCGTCGCCGACGATTCACGTGGGCGTTCCTATTCCTCATCAATAGCCTTCTCGTGTACTGGATGGAGACCGTCGGCGACTGGGGGCAGCATCTGATATACAGTCCCGCGTTCGCCCAGCACCATCTGCTGGCGTGGCTCCCGTTGAAGACACCCAACGATCCGCTCTTCATGCCCTTCTCGTATGCGATCTACTGGACCGTGCACGCAGCGGCCCTGCTATACCTCGGGCAGCTACTGATGAAGCGATTCAACTGGAGCATGCTCAAAGCCGTGCTCGTTCTGGCCATTCCAGTGAACTACGTATGGGACATGCTGTTCGAGGGCATTGCCGCGGCGATGGGTTGGTGGACATATGACCCGGGCATCGGCCCCGTGCTTGCATTCGAGGGCAAGGGGCAGGTGACCCTTCTGTGGACGGTCGGGCTGATGTGCGTGTGGCCGAATCTCATCGCCTACTGGGCTGGCAAACCACCGATCCATGGGCTCAACCACTTCGAGCGATTCTTCGGGCTGCAACGGTTCACGCGCCCCAAGCCGATAGGCGAGCTTCCCACACTCGCCGTGCCACCCGGCAGTACTCTCGTTGCGAGCAAGGTGAATACGAAGCAGCAGGAGTTCGACGCTCGGCTCAACTATGAGGTCGTCATTCCGCGTTGGAAGTTCGAACTGGCCCGTCTCGGAGCCTGGTTCGTCGTCTTCCAAGTCAGCTTCTTCATCTTGCTCATCGTTCCACTCCTCCTGATGCGCGTACTCACCGGCAGCGACAGCATCTACATCCCCTGAAATCGAGCCGTGTCGTTGACGTCAAGTTGGTATGGCGCCGGTGCGTGACCCGTCCTCTGACGGCTACGGAACGTACGGCGATTCCGAGCCGGTGAGAACTCGCGTTGCGATCAGCGCGGCACGGGCAGCTCGCTCTGAGCACCAATCACCGACTACTGCTTCTCGTCGATTCGGCCGCCAAATGCGCGCAAGCGCCTCTAATGTCTCTACGTCCATGTCAGTGTTGACCTGGGCATCTGGAGTTGTCATCGCACGAAGATCGATCCTCTGACGCCACTGGCAGCGCGCGAGAATCACCATCGCCATCCGCTGTCGTCGACCAACTACGCCAACCAACCGTTTGTGACCTGCTGTCGACATCATTCACCGACGAAGTGGATGCCACGGAGGTCAGCCTTGCGGACCTTGCCCAACGGGGTGCGAGGCAAGGCTTCGACGAACGCCAACCGCTCGGGCGTCTTCTGCTTCGCCAAGCCAGCTGCGGCGAAGTGCGCACGTATGTCAGCCAAATCGATGGTCACACCGTCTTGGAGGACGACGACCGCACCGACGACGTCTCCGTAGCGCGGATGCGCGACGGGCACGGCGGCCGCCTCCACCACCAGGGGATGCGCCTGAAGCACGTCTTCGACCTGAGCGGACGAGATGGTCTCCCCGCCGCGGATGATCACGTCCTTCATACGGTCGGTGATCACGAGTCGCCCGTCAGGATCGAGATAACCGAGGTCGCCCGTGCGGAACCAGTCATCGGCGGTGAACACGTCGGCGTCCAGCGCGGGATCTCGATATCCGATGAACTGGTCAGGTCCACGCACGACGACCTCGCCCTGGGAACCTGCGGGTGCATCGTCACCTCCGCTGGTGATGATGCGGACCGCCGAGCCTGGCAGCGGTCGACCGTCAGTGGTCAGACGCGAGATCTCCGGATCGTCGAACCGTCCGGCTGACACCGTCGGATGTTCGGTCAGACCGTAACAGCGGTAGGAGTTGATGCCGACGGCTTGCGCGCGCCTGCCGAGTTCTTCGCTGACGCCTGCAGCGCCGACGAGGAATTCTCGAAGCGTGGAGATCCGACGGTATTTCCCCGCAACACCGAGGAGGGCGTCGAGATGGAAGGGAGCACCCGCTGTCGACGTGATCGCGTACTGCTCGATGACGTCGGCGGCGTGATCGGCGTCCCAACCGTCGAGGAACACCGATCGAAGGCCCGACAGCGACGGCCGCAGCATCGAACCCACCCCCGCCGCGTGGCCCGGCGGGAACGTGACCAGTTGTCGATCATCCGATCGCGAAGCTATCACATGCGGCAGGGTTCGTTGTTCTGCGAGCAGCGAATTATGGCTGTGTTGAACACCTTTGGGAGCTGATGTCGTTCCGGATGTGTACAGCAGGACGCAGACGTCGTCAGAGTCGGGGTTAGCCGGGAGCAAGTCCGCGTTCGCCGAGGCGATGTGATTCCAGCTCACGTAATCTGCGTCGTCGTCGCCGTCCACCACGACGACGTTCTCGAGTGTGTTGATCCTCAGATAGGCCTCGATGCGGCCGAGGTAGTCGGTGGTGCGGAATCGAGAAGGCATGACGAGTGCCTTCGCCTGCGACTCGGCAAGGATGAATCCGACCTCGTGCGGCCCGTAGACGTGAACGATCGGCGCGAGCACACCGCCGCACAGCAGCACCGCCTGGTAGGCGACGGCGCATTCGATCCGGTTCGTCAGTTGCACGGCGACGACGTCGCCGGGCCGGACACCAAGCCCCTGTAGACCCGCTGCCGCCCTCTGCGCGGCATCGTGGAGCTGGCGGACATTCGTGGTTACCGCGGTCCGGTCCGTGATGAACACCACCGGGGTCTCGCCGTGCAACCGTGCCCCCTCGCGGAACGCGTCGACGACCGTCCGCGAACCGAACCATCCCGCGTCGTACCAGTGCCTGCGCAAGCGATCCTGCCGCGCGGCAGAGGAGTCCGTCGTCGTCACGAGGGTGCAGTCGGCTGTTGCGGCACGGTAGCCGGTGACGAGGGATCGTCACTCCATAATGAGCCGGTATGAGCCAGCACACGTTCGAGACCTTCGATCAGGTCGGCGCTCTCACCGGAATCGAGTCCCTCGAATACACGCTCCATCATCAGATCCGTAGCCCGTTCCGCTGCCTCCCATCGCGGCACCACGAGACTCGGTGATGGTTCCGACGACCAACCGAACACTTCCAATAGCCACGGAGTCCGGATGGCGACTGCTTCTCGCGGCGAGATCGCCTGGGCGAGTACGGCGCACGCATGCAAGGAGCTTCGTAGTTCGCGCAGGGCATACATATGGTGTAAGACCTCAGCCGCAGGGTCCAGCGGAGTGTCCAGAGCGCGCCATCCGGAGAATATCGGTGCCTGCGCACCGTCCGCCTGCACGACGCAACGGCGCAGGACGTCTGCGAGTCGGGTCATGTCGGGGAGGTCGGATAGATGCTCGATGGCCCAACGGTGCATCGCCGCACGCCAGTGTGATTCCGCCACCTCCGTCGAGATGACGGCACGGGCTTCAGCGAGGGCGCGGCGGATCAGATCGGGCTGCAACCACACGAACGCGGCGGCCACCACCCCCGGTTCCGCTTCCCCCAGCACTGCACTTCGTGCTTGCACGTAGAACGACATCGAATCGACGCCGAACTCTTCAGGGGCAGTGAGTTGAGCAGCCGCCATGGCGTGTGCAGGCACTTTGAACAGCGGTCCCGCGGTGAGCCGAGCCGTGTCTCGCGTCATACCAGCCGACCGACGACCGATCCCACGGGATAGGTGGTGTCGACTTCACCGATGACCTCCAACACGCCCGCGGCCGGTGATTCGATGTCGGTTTCGGTCTTGTCCGTTGCCACCGTGTACAACAGCTCACCTTCTTCGACCGTGGCACCGTTCTGGACATACCACGCGGTGATCTCACCTTCGGTCATCGTGACACCTAGCTGAGGCATCTTCAGTTCGATCGCCATGTCAGCCCTTCATCAGTCGTCGTGCCGCAGCGGTGATCTTCTCGGGTCCGGGAAGGTATGCCTGCTCGAGCGTCGACGCGTAGGGCACAGGCGTATTGGGGGCGGTCACGCGAACGACCGGCCCTGCTAGTCGACCCCAGAGCTCCTCCTGGAGCAGGGCTGCCAGTTCAGCACCGAACCCGTTGCGCCGTACGGCTTCGTGGACGACGACGGCACGTCCCGTCTTGGCCACCGACGCCAGGATCGTGTCGGTGTCCAATGGCTGAAGTGTCCGCAGATCGACGACCTCGACGTCGATGCCGTGACCGCTGAGAGTCTCGGCGGCGAGCAGGCTGTCGACGACCTGCCGACCATAGGTCAGGATGGTCACGTCGGTACCCGGCCGCGCGATCTTCGCCTGCCCCAGGGGTATTCGATGATCGCCGACGGGAACCTCGCCCTTCGCAGAGAAGTACAGGCCGGTCATCTCGACGAAGACGCAGGGATCGTCGTCGAAGATGGCTGACAGCAGTAGCCCCTTGGCATCGGCGGGGTTGCTCGGGACGACGACCTTCAGCCCGGGACTGTGGACGAGGATAGCCTCCAGCATGTCGGAATGTTGAGCGCCGAAGCCGCCGCCGGTGCCGGTCGCGGTACGCACGGTGATTGGCACCGGCGTACGTCCACCCGACATGTACCTCAGCTTCGCCGCGTGATTGATCAGTTGATCGGCGCACACGTGCACGAAGTTCATGAGCATGATCTCGGCGACCGGTCGCATGCCCCCGATCGCCGCGCCGATGGCGGCGCCCATGATCGCCTGCTCGGAGATCGGTGTCGGACGAACGCGATTCTCGCCGTACTTCGCGCCGAGTCCCTTGTGGACACCGAACCCGCCACCGCCCGGCTCCTGAATGTCCTCGCCCAGCGCGAAGACGGTCGGGTCCGACCCGAGCGCGATGTCCAGAGCCGAGTTGATGGCCTGCACGAATCCCATTGTCTTGGTGGTCACTTCGATGTGTTCATCCTGAACGGTCATCCGACGGTCTCCTTTGCATAAACGTCGGTGGCTTGGGATTCGGGCGCCGGCCACGGCGAGTTCATCGCGAACTCCGCCGCGTCGGCAACCTCCGCGGCGGCGTCCGCTTCGATCCGATCGAGGTCGGCTTCGGCGACGAGCCCGGCGTCGATGAGCTGCCGCCGGTACTTGACCACGGGATCGTCGGCGATCGCGCGTGCCAGTTCGTCCTTGGGGATGTAGACCTGTTGATCCCCGATCACGTGTCCGTTGAAGCGGTACGTGAGCGCTTCGATCAACGTGGGGCCTCCCCCACTTCGTGCGCGTTCGATGGCGTCACCCGCCACGCGGTAGAGGGCCACCGGGTCGTTCCCATCAACGGTCACCCCCGGCATGGAGTAGCTGGCGGCACGGTCACTGATCCGCGCGACCGCGGTGCCCTTGGCGAGCGGGGTGTACTCGGCGTACTGGTTGTTCTGGCAGACGAACACGACCGGCAGTCGCCAGATCGAGGCCAAGTTGAGCGATTCGTGGAAGGCACCGATGTTCGTTGCACCGTCACCGAAGTTGACCACCGTCACCCGATCCTGACCGAGCATGTGCGCCGACAGCGCCAAACCGTTCGCAATCGGGATGCCCGACCCCACCACTCCGGTTGTGACCATCAGGCCGTAGTCGGGGGCGGTGACGTGCATGGGTCCGCCCTTACCGCCACACGACCCCGTTGACTTTCCGAGGTATTCGGCCCAGAGTTCCCGAAGAGGAACGCCCTTTGCGATCTGATCGTGCAGACCGCGATAGATGGTGACGACGTAGTCGTCCGGCCGCAGGTTCGCCGCCACCGACACTGCGCAGAACTCCTGGCCACGCGGCGAGTAGTACATGCCGCCGATCGCACCGCTCTTCATCAACGCGAGGTAACGCTCGTCGAAGAGCTTGATGCGCACGGCGTTGCGGTACATCTCGCGCTGAGTTTCCGCATCTAGTGCTGCGGTAGTTACGTCGCTCGAAGTCATCTAATCGGTCTCCAATCCGTTTCCGTTGCTGACGAAGGTCATTCCGCGGCTGCTCTTTTCGTCTTCGCGGCGGCTTCGGCCGCGTGAGCGCCGGCACGTCGACCCGAGAACACCGCATCGGCGAGGGAGAGCCCGGACACGTACGAACCACTGCACAGACCAACTGCGCTTCGACCCGCCGCGTACAGGCCGGTGATGGGCGCTCCAGCGGAGTCGATGACTTCACCGGTCGATTCGTCGACGACCAGCCCGCCCAATGAAATGAACATGGCGGGAAAGGCCGGCTGATTGCCGAAGGAGATGTCGATGGCATAGAACGGCGCTTCCCGCAGCGGGCAGCGGAACTCGTCGCTCTTCCCGAATTCGTCCGGCCGACCGACATCGATTGCGGCGTTGTGATCCGCGACCGTCTTGGCAAGCCCGGCAACATTCATCCCCAGTTTGTCGGCGAGCCCGGCGAGGGTGGCGGCGCGCTTGTGGCCGGCGGGGCCGAACAAATACATCATTTGCGGCGCGTGGAAGAACGCCGTCTGCTGCCGCAGGTTGGCCTTGGCCGCACGCCAGGTCGACGCGTCCATGATCAGGTACCCCGTGGCCTCGTGCTCTTCCACCAACGGCTTGGCCATCGTCGCACCGTAGAGCTGTTCGTTCACGAACCGCTCCCCATGGCGATTCACCACGATCCCTGCCATGAACGAGGATGGCGGCGAGATGAACCGCCACCCTGACATCGATTGCAGGTAATCGGTTTTGGCGTTGAGCGGTGCCGCCAATCGCATTGCGGCACCGTCGTCGCCGATGGTGCCCAGCGGCGGCAGGTCAGCCCACGCTGGGGCGTGCTCGGCAACCAGGCTGCGATTGAACGCGTGGCCGCCGGTCGTCAGGATGACGGCGCTGCGGGCGCGCGCAGTCCGGCGCTCGCTGACAGCTCGGCGCTTGCGCTCCACGATTGCGGTGAGACGTCGGCCAACCGGCGGGTAGTAGATCGACAGCTTCGCGGCGAGTTGGAACATCGCTTCGTGTCGTTTTCCCAGCGAGACGGACGGGGCCAGGAACTCGACACCCGAGACTCGACCGGCATCGTCGAGCACGAGTCGTTCGACTTCCGCCATCGGGCGGAAGGAGACACCCTTGGCGAGCGCCGTATCTCGCAACTGATTGAAGAACGCTGCACCGGAGAAGTTCTTGGCGTGGTGACGATGACCACGCGGTGCGGGCGCGGCAACGGCCGCTCGCTCCGACACCAGCTCGTTGCCCGAGTAGTAGAGATAGTGTCGATTCGTCGGATACGAGGTCTTGTAGGGACACACCGAACCCTCGAACTCGAGCCCCTGACATTGCAGCCAGTCGATCATCTCGGGGCCGCCTCGTGCGAACCGGCGCAGCGTCGCATCGCTCACCACGTCGCCTATCTCGGCACGCAGGTAGGAGAACGTATCCTCCGCGGTGTCCTCGATTCCCGCCTCCAGCTGCGGAGCGGTTCCCGCGCCGGCATACACGACTCCGCCCGAGTGATAGGTGGAACCGCCCCCGTAGCCGCGGTCGAGAATGAGCACCGACGCCCCCGCGTCGGCGGCGGTAATGGCCGCACACGCCCCGGCGCACCCGAAACCGACCACTATCACGTCGAATTCGTCGCTACCCATTGTCGACCTCCACCGGTTTGACGCCCTTCTTCTCCACCACGACATCGCCGCTCACCGTCATTCGGCATGCGAGGCGGACATCGCGCAACGTAGTGCGCCGCCGACGCGCCGCCAGCTGCGCGAGCACGATCTGCTCATCGCGACCCGGCGGGTTGATCCGGTTGTGGCCACTGAGCACGGTCAGCGCGCACGCCGTACACCGCGCCCCGCCAAAACACACGGTTGGCCAAGTGAAGCCGGCCTCGGCTGCCGCCCGAAAGACGGTGTCACCGGGATTCACGCCGAATTCGACTCCCGCCGGCTCCACGCGCACCCGCGCGGTCATCGATTCCCGGAAAGGTACTCGTCGACCGTGGCGTGACTGTTCACGATCATGGCTTCGTACTTCTCGGACATGATGAGGTCGTCCAGACCGTGCGTGCGTACGCCCTTCTGCTGCCGCACGATGTTCCGAAAGTCCTCGGCGAAGATCTGGGGCCACTGGTCGATGTCATCGAGTCGCTCGCACGTCGGTCGCTCAGCCTCACCCTCCTCCTCCGTGCCCGGAATCTGCAGTGCCCAGACTTCGAAGATGCACGATTCCGGATCGTTCGCATCGGGCCGCACCCGATAGGCAATCGAATTGCCGTAGGCCGGAAGGAACGTCAGATTCGGAAAGACGTGGGCAAAGCCAGCCGTATTCGTGGCTGGTGGCGGCAGTGGAATGCCGGCACCCTGAGCGTATTCGTAAAGGGCACCGAAGAACGCCAGCGGTAGTTCACCTTCTGCGATGTCACGTTCGATCAGTCCCTGCTGAACGAACATCTCACGTGCCGTCGTATAGGCGTCGGTGCCTACGTAGAGCGCATTGTTGAACTGCAGGAAGTAGTCGTTGAAGCTCATGCCCTTCACCGGCGAGTCCATACCGGGTGCAGGCAGGGCATGGGAATGCCCCCCGGCGAAGGTCTCGAACCCCGCCGACATCGCATCGAGGTCGTAGTCGTCGTCCGCCGCCCCCATGGACAACGAGGGGTGCGCCTGCATGACGTGATAAGCCTCGAGGAATGCCTCCTGGGCCATCTTCCAGTTGGCGGGCAGCTTGATGGATCGCCACCAACGCACGCTCATTCGATCGAAACCGATGGGAGCCAACGTTTCCGCGATCTCGGCGAACTCGATCTCGAGCGGCGTCGCGTCGGGGTTCATGTTGACGAAGACCAGCCCGAAGAGAATTCCCACTCGACATTCGCGCAATCGCAACAACTCCGGGTCGAGGCAGGCCGGAGTAAACCCCTGCCGCGCGTACACGTAGGTGCTCTTACCCTCGAGATTCCAGCGCCAGCCGTGATACGGGCAGACGATCTGTCCGCCGTAGAAAGTTCCCGCCCCCTCCCCGAGGGCCGTGGCGCGATGCCTACACGCGTTGAAGTACGCCTTCACGGTGCTGTCGTCGACCCGCACGATCAGAATGGACTGATCGGCGATTTCGTACTCGGTGAAGTCGCCGGGTCGAGGGATCTCGTCGAGTCGGCACGCGAACTGCCAGGTCCGCGTCCACAGACGGTCCTTCTCCAGCATGGCGAGCTCCGTTGAGAAGTAGCGCTCGGTGGGCACCCGTTTCGGATCGACGATCGCCCACGTCTGCGCAGCTGCCGGCATCGATGCAGACGCCGGGTCGGCAAATGTCGTCAACGATTGCTCCAATCCACTGATGTGACCGAAGCCACTAACTAATCGTTGAGTTAGTTTTGCGCGAAACGCTGGGCCCTGTCAAGTAGCTACTAGTCGGCGATGATGGGAAGCCCTCGAGCCAGAATTCCTTCGACCGCACGCACCGCCCGTCGATGCCGCTCAGCCGGTTCGGTGGCCGAGAGGTACGTAAGACCCCACGACAGGGAAGTAATCGTGTCGACGATGGCTTGAACATCGGCGTCGGTGGCCAGTTCTCCCGCGACGATCGCGTCCCCGACCAACTGCCGGTAGAGACCCTCCTCTTCCCGCCGCCGCTTGGCGCGAACAGCCGCGAGGTCGGGATGGCGGTCCGGTTCGAAGGACAGACTGGACTCGAAACGCGTCGCGTCGGGATAGACCTGGGTACAGGTGATCGCTTCTTCGAGAACCGACGTCAGTCGCGCGATCAGACCGGTCCTACGGTCGGCAGCCAGTCGGAGGCGAGCGATCATCTCGTCGAGAATCGACTCCAGCGCATCGATGACGAGGGCTTCCTTCGAAGGGTAGTAGTGGTAGATCGCCGCGCTGGTGACGCCCGCCGTGCGCGCAATACCCTTCATCGTCGCATTGGCGTAGCCGGCTTCTGCGATGTGATGCATGGTCGCCTGGCGTATTCGCCGCATCGTCTGGTCGCCGTCCGCTCCACTCGGGCGACCCATGTGCGTCAGCGCATCCACCTCGCACACGCTATCTCAGGCGGCCCGATGAGTGAGCAACCGTCGTCACACTCGCCCTGGCCGGCCCGCCGCCAAACGCCGGCGGCATCGAAACCATCCTTGCCGGGCGGCCCGGCTCGTGGGAAGCCGAACGCGTTCGACAGACCCGACCGCGGCGTGTGGGCCACCCGACTGGTAGGCCACCGGGATGTCTCGGCCCATGGCGGCCGAGAGCACCATGAGGTACTCGACGGTGCCGGCGATCGAGTTCGCCGCAGACCTCGGCTGATGCGAGCGGGTCCCCTCCCCGCGCACCGCAAGCTACGACTGCCCCGGGTGCCTGCTGGCGGCGCGCTCAAGTCGCCATTCCGGGATCGGCCACACGTCCTGGTCTTCACCCGCCATCCAGTCGCCGTCAACATTCCAATCCAACAGGCTAGACACGCAGAGGTGATTGCCGATCGAGAGCAGCAATCGACTCACTGCCGTGGCGCGACCACTGATCCGGTCGCCGTCCTCTGTCTCGACGTCCAGACTGATTGCGCTAACCCAGCGCTGGACCGATCCGCCGCACCGAGGTATTTGACAATGCGGGCCAATCCCTTTGCGCGCAAGGCCACGAAGGGATCGTCGATGCCGGGGACGATGATGTCCTTGAGTTGCGCCAGGACGACGTCGTAGAACTGTTGGCGCTCGGCGGGAGGGCTGTCAAGCTGTACCCGGGTCAGATCCTTGAGCCCGTACTGTTCGGCAAGCGCCAGCTCGATCCTGATGACCACCATCGCAATTAACGGAACACAAGCCACTCGTAATAGTCAAGTGCCCTTCTCTAGTTGCGGCCGAGTTGTCGTGGCCCTCAGCGAGGATCCACACGGTCCATCGCGTGGACGGCTTCGGCGAGCAACTTCGCAAGCTGGTCGAACTTGCGCTGGCCCAATACGGCAACGAGGTCAGCGTTTATGGTCTCCCCAATCGAGCGGGCCTGATCAAGCATTTCAAGCCCCTTGCGGGTGTAGAACACCTTTTTGGCTCGGCCGTCGGCCGGATCCGCGCGGCGCTCAACGAATCCGAGTTGCTCGAGCTCAGTGACCAGTTGCCCGATTGCCGTCTTCGAGACGCCCTCAGCACGAGCGATATCCACGATTCTGCTGCCGTCGAGGCGCAGGTGCACCAAGACTCGATTGTGCACGCGCCGCAGGGTGCCGTAACCACGAGCATGAGCACGTCGACTGCTTGTTGCGGCCATCCACTCGCCGAAATCGATGGCGTGGCGTTGCAACGACTCGGTGACGAACTCTTCGATAGCGCGGTAATCCACCTGGGCGTCCCGACGCGACCGCTGGCTGCCGCCTTCCGCTGTCCCTCGCATTACGGCAGAGTAGCGCCTCGTGCGCTTGGCCGTTGACATCGCGGGCCAAAAGTAGTAAAGCTTGCTTCACTATATTCGCGGGCTGGCAGGTGGCATGAGATTGGTTATGGCAGGCGCCGAACAGGTTCCCCCATCCACGCTGATGCCTGCCGGGGTGTGGTTCTTCAATTGGGTAATCCCCATCGTGGGAAGCGTTTTCATCGTGCTGGCGGTCGCCGATGTGATCCGTCGCCGCCGGTTCACCTGGGGCTTTCTATTCCTGTTCAACAGCATGGCGATCTACTGGATGGAAACGGTGGGCGACTGGGGCCAGATGTTGTTCTACAGCCCCGCCTTTGCCCGGCACCATCTGCTGGATTGGCTGCCGCTGAAGACACCCAACGATCCACTGTTCATGCCATTCGCCTACTCCGTCTACTGGGGAGTGCACGCGATTTTGGTGTTGTGGCTGAGCCAGCTGGTGGCCTCGCGTACCGGCTGGAGCATGCTCAAATCACTTCTAGTACTGGCTATTCCGGTGAACTATGTGTGGGACTTCGTCGTGGAAGGCGCCGCCACAGCTATGGGCTGGTGGACCTATGACCCTGGCATCGGTCCCGTTCTGGAGTGGCCCAACGGTGGGCGCATCACCTTGGTGTGGACCATCGGGCTGATGTGCGTCTGGCCCAACCTCATCGCTTACTGGGCCGGCAAGCCACCCATCCGTGGCCTCAACCATCTGGAGCGGTTCTGCCGCCTGCAACGGTTCACCGTACCCAAAGTCGCTCCGCCGCCGGCGGCCGCCGAGGGCGCCGGCGCCGGCATCGCCGTGGAGGTGGCCGCGCGACCTGTGGTCAAAACCAAACAACAGGAGTTCGACGACTACCTCAACTACGAAGTCACCATCGCCCGTTGGAAATTCGAGCTAATGCGCTTGGGCGCCTGGTTCGTCTGTTTCCAGGTCAGCTTTTGTGTACTCGCCGTGCCGTTGGTGCTATTTCGCGCACTGAGCGGTGTCGACAGCCCCTACGTTCCGTGATCTGAAGGAGCCAGCCTCGTGCCCACGAACCCACAGCGCCGCGTCAACATGAAAGACCTTCCTCCCGAGTTCTTTCTGCCGCCTCCGACGGAGGCGGGCCTGTGGCGAGAGACTGCAGCACTGCTGCTCGGCAGCCTCGCCTTTGTCATCATCCTCGCCATCATCGTCGCGCTCACCCAGGGAATCGTGCTCAAAGTGTAACTGGACAAAGGGAACTCATCGGACGAAATGCATGGGCAGGCGGCGTTCCGCCACTTCGTCGCCGGAGATCGATGTCGTAGTCACCAGCAGTCCAGAGATCAATCAGATGAGCCACTCTGGGCAATGCGTCGGGGTCGGGAGACCGTTGATGAGTTGGCCATCGAACGGGCGGTGCCCGTCGGTCGCAGCACGGGCGGCAAACCGTCGCCGAACTCGCTGCCCTCCGCGTTGAGCGCGCCCCCGCCGCGGTATTGATCGACGCCGCGGTCGGAACCCAATTCGATGCGTCCCGTGCCCGCATTTATTCGCCGTTGCGTACCGCGTCGGCGCTGGCCTCTGCCATCGGACACGGTCATCGACCGCGTGAGACTCTCCCCCGCCGAACACGTGCGTTACCTTCGTCGACTTGCGAAGCTGGCCGCCGCGTACTGCCGCGCGCCCTGCATTGTTCGCGTCCGCCGCAGCGGCCATCGCCCAGGACGAAGACAGCCTGACAGCGTTACATGCCCTGCGCGACAACGGCATTCCGGTGGCGGTGTTTCGTTGTGTTCGCCTAGGCATACAACCGCGTCATCAGCCCAGCGGTGTCGAGATCCTCCACGGCAACGCAGGCCCGCCGCCATCCTGCGTTCATGTTCTCGGGTGCCTGCAGACCCGGCCAGGCGATCGTCATCGCGGCCGCGTCCCACGCCTCTGCCGCGAAGAGCCGGTACCGTTCGAACGCCGAGTCGATGGAGGGCACCTCGCTCACGCCGCCCAGGCGCAGTCCGTCAAGATAGCGCTCGAGCAAGTCGCGCTCGTGCTCGCGGCGCACCTCGGGTTCCAGCCCCGTCACCATCCAGTAGGTCACCTCCCGCAGGCCGGGCCCTCGCCACACCACCTGCCAATCGAGCAGGCCGGCAGTGCCGTCGGGCCGGGCGAACGTGTTTCCGAGATGGGAATCGCCGTGCAGCAGCGTGAGCGGACCATGCTCGAATTCGCGGTAGTAGGCATCGATGTGGGCGTTGAGCGCGGCGGCGACGGCGCGTACCGCAGCGGTGGTTTCCGGCCGGTCGAGTTTCAGCGCACCTGCCCGGCCCCACTTGTAGAAGTACTTGAGAACAGCGTTGCCCGGGCGTGTACTCCAGGGGCGCGCCCACGCCAGATCCTTCGCGAAGCGCGGGCTCTCCCAGAATATCGAATGCAAGCGAGCGAAAGCATCGATGAGCCCGCGAGCATGCGCGACGTCGCAGTGATCGGCCAATGCGTAGGGCTTCGCGCCGTTGGCGACGACGTCGTCGAGCACGATGCAGAATCGGGCGCCGTTGCCTGCGTGGGCGTACCACGTCCTCGGAACGACATCCTCCAGCTGCTGTGCCACCTGGCGGTAAAACCTGACCTCGTTGACGGCCATATCGAGTGCGGCCACCATGACGCGGTTCTTGGCGCTCAACGGCGAACTCTTGATGAAGAGGTGTGCCGGTAGTCCGGCGGCCTTACCTTTGTCGTCCCATTCGACGGCCAGCCGCCGGCGGTCGGTGGTGCCGGTCGTGCCATCGAGTTCTGTTGAGCTTAAGGCGACGGCGTTTCCGGCCTTGGTGCCGATGGTCTTGGTGAGCCACGCCGCGGTCACGTCTGAGGACTTGGTCAGGCCGCGTTCCGGTAACCAGGGCGGCAGCGCAGCGGCCAGCTGGGCAATCGCCCGCGCGTTGATCAGTAGGTTGGTCGAGTTCATTGGACCCATTTCCTGGTCGCTAGCCGGAAGCGGCTTGGCTTCCTTGATCTCCAGTGGCGTGGTACCGACGGACAGTGAGCCCTTGCCGGCTTTGGTGACGAGGATTTCGGCGCGTCACGGGAGCCGTCATTGGCCCGCGCCCGTCTGCCGGGCGGGAATGCGCTCGTCGAGTAGCTCCTGTAGCCGCGTTCGCCAGTCCTCGGACGGCATGATCAAGTACTATTCCTACCTAGTTTACTTCGTTTGATAGGTATGCAGTTTGCCCGCACGCAGCCCATTTCGCAAGTAGCCAATTCTGCTGCGCGGGAGCGCAACTGGTCGTCGGGCACGATCTCGGTGACGAGCCCGGTGCGCGGTGCGGTCTGGGCGCTCAACCGCGGGCTTGGCGCCACTCGGAGTGCCAGCTCTTGTACGCGATGTGCAAATTCGATCAACCTCCCAGGCCGAAGTTAGTCATGGCACAGGCCGTTGAAATGTGATCTGCATCTCGACACTCACCCGGGATGATGATACGTTCACGCACGAACGTCTCAGATGTGCAACGTTTTGTGCCTACAATCGCGCGGAGGGAGTGCTGTGACAACGGTGGACAGGGACACGGAGAGGTGTCCCGTGCTGAATTTCGACTACACCGCCGCTAAGCCCGCGGGCTCCTGGCTGAAGACGTATGACGAGTTGCGGGAACGGTATGGCTGGTTTCGCAATGACTTCGGCCCGGGGTTCTGGACCGTCGTCAACTACGAGGGGATCTTGCAGATCATGCAGGACCCGGAAACCTTCTCCAGCAGCGTGGTCGTCGCACTGGACCCGAACCCTCCGTATAAGTGGATCCCGGAGATGCTCGACGGCGACGAGCACAAGCAGTGGCGTCGTCAGCTCGGCCCACTGTTCGCGCCGGGCGCGGTCGCGCGGCTGGACGACACGGTCCGCCTGCGCGCGATTGAATTGATCGACGGTCTTGCCGATCGCGGATCCTGTGACTTCATGGCCGACTTCGCGCAGCGCTTCCCGACCACTATCTTCCTGGAGTTGATGGGCCTGCCCGTCGATGAGCTGGCGCAGTTCCTGGAGTGGGAACACGACATCCTGCACACCGACAGGGGCGAAGAGGGCGCTCAAGAAAAGCAGATCGCCGCGATGATGGCGGTAATGGCCCGGTTCCAGACCGTCATAGCCGAGCGGCGTGAGCAACCACGTGACGACATCGTCAGCAGGGCCCTCACCTACGAAATCGATGGCAAGCCGGTCTCCGACGCTGACCTGCTGTCGTTCTGCCTGCTGATGTTCATGGCGGGCCTCGACACGGTGTCGGCCACGCTCGGCTGGACCTTCCTGCATCTGGCCGGCAACGACGACGACCGGACACAGATCGTCGAAGATCCCCGCCTCATCCCCACCGCGGTCGAGGAGTTCCTGCGCGCATTTGCGATCGTCGTACCCGCCCGCAAGGTGATGAAAGACGTTGAGATTCAGGGTTGCCCGATGAAGGCCGGCGACATGGTCAACATCCCGCTGAACGCCGCAACCCGCGACGACGCCGCATTCCCGAACGCGACCACGGTGGATATCACGCGAAAGCCGAACAACCACATCGGTTTTGGCGCAGGGCCGCACCGCTGTTTGGGCTCACACCTGGCCCGACGCGAGTTGAAAATCGCGCTGGAGGAATGGCACAAGCGGGTACCGCATTACCGCGTTGCCCCCGATGCGCAGCTCACCGAGACCGGCGGCCAGCTGGGTCTTGAGACGCTTCCGCTGGTGTGGGACTGCTGATGGACCGGCCGCTGGAAGGCGTACGCGTCCTCGAGATCGCGCAGTTCACATTCGTACCGTCCGCCGGTGCCGTGCTTTCGGATTGGGGCGCCGACGTCATCAAGATCGAGAACCCGATCACCGGGGACGGGCAGCGCGGGCTGGTTGCGGTCCTAAGTCGAGCGGCCTCCATGTCCGGCTCCTCGTTCGCGCCGATCATGGAGGCGCCCAACCGCGGCAAGCGCAGCGTGGGATTGGGGCTTGCCGTCGCCGAAGCGCGGCCCATCCTCGAGGAGCTGATCCGCCGAAGTGACGTATTCCTCACCAACTACCTGCCCACGGCGCGGGCGAAGCTACACATCGACGTCGACGACGTTCGGCGGATCAACCCCGACATCATCTACGTCGCAGGCAGCGGCTACGGCGCCGAAGGTCCCGACCGGGACACCGGTGCCTATGACGCGACCGCGTTCTGGGCCCGCGGCGGTAGCGCCGACGGTGTGACGCCGTCTGAAGCCGAGCGAGCCGCGTTCATGCCCGCGGGCGCCTATGGCGACAATATCGGCGGGTTAGCCATCGCCGGTGGGGTCGCTGCTGCACTCTATGGCCGGCGCGTCACCGGCGAACCGTCGGTGCTGGACGTGTCGCTGTTGGCAGTCGGCGCATGGACTACGCAATTCAGTGTGAACATGGCGCTGCTGGTCGGTGGGTCGCTGCCCAAGATGGATGGCAAGACCCAGGCGCCGTGTAACCCGCTGACTGGTAACTTCCGAACGTCCGATGGGCGATTCATCCAACTGTCGATGCTGCAGCCGACACGATTCTGGCCCGAATTCTGCCGGCTGATGGGCTGTGATCAGTACGCGCACGACCCACGGTTCGCGACGTTGGAGGCGTTGGCCGAGAATTCGGAGGCCGCGTACACGATCGTGTGCGACGCGATCGGCGGCCGCACATTCGAGGAGTGCGAGCGGATGCTCAAGCGGGGCACGGGACCGTGGGCGCCCGTGCAGGACGGTTGGGACGTCGGAAACGACGAATCGCTGATAGCCAACGGCAGGATAGTTGAGGTGCGTGACGCCGATGGGAACCCACACAAGCTGGTTGCCAGCCCGGTGAAGTTCGACAGCGCTGCGCTGTCACTGACAAGAGCGCCGCAGTTCGCCGAGCACACCGATTGCGTGTTGCGCGAGATCGGGATCGACGACGACGAGCTCATCGATTTGAAGTTCGCCGGCGCGATCACATGACGGTAATCAGCCTCGATGGAAGAGATGACGACACCGTCAAGACCCGCCTGATCCGGGCCGCGGACGCTGAGATCGCCGATCATGGCATCAACGAAGTTCGGATGGAGGCGATCGCCAAGCGGGCCGGTGTATCCCGGGCCACGGTGTTTCGACAGCTCGGCACCGCTTCCGACGTACTGATCCAGGTGGCGATGCTTCGTGCGCAGCGTCATATCACCGCCGCGCGTGAGCTGATGCAGACTAAGACAGGGGCATTCGCGAAGATTGAGGCGGCGTTGATCTATACCTCGCGTGAATTGCCGACAGATCCCACGATCGCCCAATTGATGGCACAACACTCGACATCCGTGCACGACGCGCGCGTGCACGCGGCCGCGATGGACGTGATGGCCCCCGTGCTGGAGGAGGGCCGGGCCAGCGGGGAGATTCGCGCCGACCTTGAGTTGGACGAATTGGTCGACTTCCTGGTCGAACAGACCTACACGGCAGCGGAGGAGATCGACCGGTCGGAAGATGCTGTGCGCAGGCGGTTCCGGCACTTCGTGGCACCGGCCATCGAAGCGCGGGATACCCCAGGCGGCGAACTCATATCGCGCACAAGCGAAGCCCGGACTGCGATATCAGCAGCCGTAGCGGCGCTGCAGACGCTGGCCGGTCAATTGGGTCGAACAATTGGTGCCGACGGCGAACCCGGGTAGCTCATTAGCAGTGCGCCGTAGACCACCAAACCAGCGGTGTCGCAGTCGGTTTCATCCCGATATCGCGACACAGTCAGTTCCCCCATCCTGCCCAGCACGGCCAGGAAATCGTTGGGCCGCGTTGAGGTCCATACCCGCCGGCAATTGCGTCCGGGCGCCGCACGCTCCGCATAACGATGAGGAATGATGCCTATCAAGGAAGCCGCGCTGCGACCTCAAATAATCTCAGATCCCATGTCGTTGAGGCCGTCCGCCTCTCAAAACCGCCACAACGCGGGTGACTCGCCGCTAGAGAAGCACGCGCAGTCAGCGCAGCGCCGGTGGGTCTATCCCGCGTTGCTTCAACCACTTTGGCAATAACTCATCATCTACCTCGCGGGCACACTCGGGTGCCAATTCCAGCAGATGTTCGGCCATCGTCGGGCTGACGTTCAGCGATCCGTAGGAGCCGTCGAAAACGATGATCTTGTCGGTTCCGCCGCGTTCCACCGCCGTCTCCACGGCCTCGAACAGATTGGCGGCGACGTCGGCACGGTCCATGAACGAAGGATTGGAGAAATCGTGCCTCATCATGGCCGCCATCTGTTCGTTCGCGATGATGGTCGGATACAGCACCGTGAGGCTGGTGAAGTTCAACCCGATGAGGGCCTGGTTGAGCACTACGGCCTTGATCGACTTGCTCAGCCCCACAGCGATCGCTCTTTCGACGGGCTTACCCTCGTCGTCGCGATCCAGGTCGAACCAGTCGACGCCGTTGTAGAACAGATGCCCGAATATCATGCCGCCGGCATGGACGTAATACGGCCATTTTCCGCCGTCGATCACCGCGACACAGTCGGTGATGCGGCGGAACAACGTGAGCATCTTTCCGTAGGAACTCAGGATGTTCGCGGTCATCCGCGTGCCGATCGCGTTGAGATCGTTGTCCGCGTCGACCGCCAGGATGCCGTCGGGTGAAGTCACCAACGTGGTGGAAAAAGCGAGTTTGGAACGCACGAACTCCGAGTCGGCGATCGCTCGCCCGATGAAGTTGCCGCTGCGCGGGCCCATGGTGATGTGAAATAACGAGCGAGTCTCCATGCGCGCATAGGACATGCCGAACGGCTTGGTGATCCGGTCGATTGCACGATGCACGTAGATCTCGCGGGGATCGTCGTAGTGGGCGTGCACGATCCAGTCACCGTCATAGACCTTGCGCAATCCGTACAGCGTGCCCATCGCAGTTTCGATCGGGATGCCCTGATCCATTGGGGTTGCGCCACGGACCTTTCCATCGAATCGACGGTCGAGTTCGTAGTACTCGATCAGCTCGCCCGGTTCCTTGGCTCCCAGCCACGCGATGACGACCAGACGCACCTTCAGGCAGCCGGTCCGGCGCTCGATTTCGTCCTTGATGGTTTCCAGCATCTGCGCGTATGCGTGCCCGCCCAGCATCCCGAACCCGTGCTCGGAGCACAGCACATTGACCGTGTCGGTCGGCTTGATCATCGACATGTCCACTGACGAGAGCACGCGGATGGCGGCGGCGCGCACCGGGTCGGTGTCTGCAGCGCCGTGGTAGATGGCACGGGGAATGTCGGGGAACAGCTCGTGCACCGGCAGCGACACCAGACCGGGAATGTCGCGGCCGCGTGCCGTCTGAGGCGCGGGACCGTAGGCCGTCGGCATCACTTCGGGGGGTTCGACGGGCGGATGAATGGATCCGGTGATCGTCATAGTGCAGCCTCCCTGGCTTTTCGGGCCTCGTGACGGCGGCGAACGGCGTCCTGCTCTTGGCGAAGGGCGAACAACGGGTAGGCGTCGGCTGCGTCTTCGGGTATGTCTAGCAGCACCTTGTCGGTGTCATAGCGACGCACATGCGATGACTTGTCGTCGATCTCGCCCACATGAGCCACCAGCACTCTGCGCATCGGGACGCTGCAGTACAACAAGCAACCCGACGCCGCACCAGTGGCGAGCGCGAGCTCTTCGAAGGTCGACGCCCCCGACAGCACTGCCGCCGCCAGCTCCTTTACCTTGGTCGAACTGCACAGGCACGCGACCTGATTCGGGGGCAGCCCCGCCTTTTCGCACAGTTCCGTCAACGCCTGCGGATCGACCGTTTTGGTCGACGTCCGCACCATATGCGGCTCGTCGAGTTCTGCGATGTCTATCGCATCGTCGTCGCAGACGTCGATGCACCGAAAGCACGCGATGCACGCCTGCGGCGTGACCACCGCCAGCGCCTCTTTTCTGGCACCGACCATCGCAATCGCGCCGGTGGGACACGCCCGTTCGCATCGGTAACAACCGGTGCAGTTCTCGTCGACGATCTCGATGACTTGTTTGACGTTCTTCAATCCAGCTCCTCGCGCCAATGGGCGGTATCGACCGGTGAGATTATCCAGATGTTACAGTCTGTAACACTGTGGCCGCAAGGATCCTTTGGAAGGTGTGATGACCGAGCAGTCGAGTGTCGTCAAGCTTCAGAAACGGCCGCGCCGTTACCACCACGGAGATCTGGCCAGTGCCCTGCAGCAGACCACACTGGCCATCATCAGCGAGCGGGGTGTCGGCGGGGTCACCCTCAGTGAGGCGGCTCGGCGCGCAGGCGTGAGTCACGCGGCGGCGTATCGGCACTTCGCTGGCCTGCAGGGGTTGCTCGTCGCGACTGCCGAAAGCTGTTACGCCCGATGGGATGAGCGCGAAGCCGGCCGCCCGTTCGATACGCCCGATCCCCAGGGTGAGATCATCGCCCTGCTGTACGACTACTTCGAGCTGGCACGCGACGACCCGGCAGCATTCTCCCTGATCTTCGACAGCGGCATCCAGAGATCGTCGACGTTGATCGCGCAATGGGGACGTCGCGACTATCAGAAGTTCCTGTCGATGGTCTCGCGCGCAACATCGGCACCGGCCGCCGACTGTCACATCGTCGCGCAGGCCATCATGGCGACGGTGCTGGGTCACGCGAGGATGTCGATGGATGGCATGTTGTCGACCACATTGGATCAGGCCGCCGACGCGGCCGCGGCCGCGGTCCGGATGCTCATAGCCGGCTTCAACCAAACACGTTGCGACAGTTGATGGAAGGGCAACCGATGACACCAGACGCACTCAAATCGCTGTTCGACAAACAGCGCCGACATCGTTGGGTCACCAAGACCTCGACCGCCGCCCAACGCGCGGAGCTGCTGACTCAACTCAAGGCAGAGATCAGGGCCAGCATCGACGAAATCTCCGCGGCGTTGAACGAGGACCTGTTGCGCACCCAGCGCGCCGCCAAGGTCGAAGTCGCGCCCGTCTTAGCCGACATCGACGACGCCATTGCCAACCTGGATCGTTGGATGGCGCCTACCGAGTACGCGCCGATTCCCGCGCTTGGCGACGCTGCCACGGCCGTTCGCTATGAAGCTCGAGGCGTGTGTCTCTTGTTCGGGCCATGGAACTTCCCATTCGCCCTCGTCTTTCAGCCACTGGTCGCGATCGTGGCGGCCGGCAACACCGCGATCGTCAAACCGAACGAGATGGCGCCGGCCACCTCTGCCGTCGCCGCGCGCATCATCACCTCCGTTTTCGCCGAAGAGCATGTCGCCGTCGTCGAGGGCGGAGTCGATCTCGCCGAGCGACTACTCGATCTGCCGGTCGACCATATTTTCTTCACCGGCAGTCCCGCCGTGGCTCGCAAGGTGATGGCTCGTGCCGCCGAGCATCTGGCCTCGGTCACGCTGGAGCTGGGAGGCAAATGCCCGGCCATCATCGATGCCGACGCGGACGTGGAACTGGCCGCGACCCACATCGCGGTGGGCAAGCACCAAAATGCCGGCCAGATCTGCCTGGCTCCCGACCACGTGTGGGTACACCGCGACGTCCGCGACGAGTTCGTCAAGAAATACCTTGCGGCGGTGGAGAATCGCTATTACATCGACGGTGCGCTTGCGGCAGAGCGGCTCGGCAAACTCGTGGACCGCCGCAACTTCGACCGGGTCAGCGGATACCTCGACGACGCGGTGGCACGGGGGGCAGAGATGATTTCGGTTGGTGACTCCGACCCGCAGCGCCGCATCCTGGCGCCGACGCTGCTGCTGAATGTCGCGACCGATGCCGCCGTCATGCGGCACGAGATCTTCGGGCCCATCCTGCCGGTTCTGGACTTCACCGAGATGTCGACCGTGACCTCCTGGTTACAGGACAACGACAAACCCTTGGCGATGTACGTCTTCGGTCGGGATCGCGAGGCGATCGAAAATGTCCTGGCCGCAACATCTTCGGGCGGCGTCAGCATCAACGGCTGGGCGCTGCACTTCGCAGATTCGCGCCTTCCGTTCGGTGGTATCGGCGGTTCGGGTATGGGCCGCTACCACGGCGTGCACGGCTTTCGCGAGCTATCCCATGCCCGGTCGGTGGTCAGCGTCGGGACCGCGGAGTAGGCGCGAGAGTGCAGATGCGACTCGAGGCGGATTCAACCGAACTGCCGCTGCGCGGTGTGCGGGTTGTCGACCTGACCGACGATGTGGGCGCCATGTGCGGTCGATACCTGGCCGATCTGGGCGCCGACGTAACGCTCATCGAGCCTCCAGGCGGCTTGCGAATACGTCGCCAGCCGCCGCTGGCCGACGGGGTGAGCCTGCGCTTTGCGACGCAGCATGCCAACAAGCGAACCGTGACTATCGATGTCTACGATCCGGTCGACCGGCACAGGTTTCTGGACCTGGTAAACGACGTCGACATCCTGATCGACGGGCAACCACCAGGCCGGCTCGATGCCGCGGAGTTGTCTTCAGACCAATTGCGTGCCCGAAACCCTCGTCTTGTCGTCACCTCGATCACGCCGTTCGGCAAGACCGGTCCGTATCGGGACTGGGTGGCCACCGACGCTGTGCACCTTGCGTTGAGCAGTGTCCTGTCGCGGTCGGGTCTGCCGGGGCGCGAGCCACTGATCCCGCCGGGACGGTTGGCGGATGAGCACGCCTCCGTGCAAGCCGCCTGGTCCACACTGGTGGCGCATTGGCAGAGCGTGCTCACCGGGCTCGGCCAAGACGTCGACGTATCGGTGCTCGAAGCGGTGACCTACGCGATGGATCCTGCTTTCGGGATAGCAGGGTCGGCGATGGCCGACCTCAAGCCGAGCGACCTGCCTGCGGGCCGGCCCGATGCACGTCACATGTATCCGGTTTTCGCCTGTGCCGACGGACATGTCCGCATCTGCATGCTCGCCGCGCGGCAATGGCGCGGGATGTTCGCGTGGCTTGGACAACCCGCCGAGTTCGCCGATCCTCGCTACGACAACATCGTTCACCGATTCCGTGACAGTCATCGGTTGTACAAGCTGATCGCCGACCTGTTCTCCGGTCAGACGCGACCTCAGCTGCGTGCTGCTGGCCAGCAGCACGGAGTGCCGATTGAGCCGGTCAACACACCGGCCGATGCGCTGGTCGACGAGCACTTCGCCGAGCGCCACAGCTTCACCGACCTCGAGCTTCCTGGCGGGCGGGTAGCTCGCGTCCCGCGCGGCTGCATCGAGATCGACGGCCGCCCGCTAGGCGTACTTACCCCGGCCGGCACGCCGCGCAAGCAAGCGAATCTTCCTGCTGTAACGCCTATCTCGCCGTCGCATCGCGGTTCCTCGGACGCACGCCCCCTGGCGCGTCTGCGGGTCCTAGACCTCGGCGTCATCGTCGTCGGTGCCGAAACGGGCCGGCTGTTCGCCGATCTAGGCGCCGACGTGATCAAGGTGGAAAGCGCTGACTTCCCCGACGGCAGCAGGCAGGGCAGCAAGCCAGGGACCGTCAACGCCTCGTTCAACTGGGGGCACCGCAACAAACGGAGCTTGGGCATCGACCTGCGCCACCCGACCGGCAAAGCTCTGTTCTTGAAACTGGTCGCCGAAAGCGATGTCGTGCTGACCAATTTCAAGCCGGGCACCATGGAGGCCCTGGGGTTGGGCTACGACGTCCTCCGACAGGTCAACCCCGGCGTCGTCATGGTGGACTCCAGCGCCCTGGGCTCGACGGGCCCGGCCAGCCGCCGACTGGGATACGGGCCGCTGGTACGGGCGTTCGCGGGTCTCACCAGCATTTGGCACTACCCCGATCTGCCTGACGAGTTCTGCGACAGCATCACGGTCTACCCCGATCACGCTGCCGCCCGCATCGGTGCACTTGGTGCATTGGCGTTGCTACTGCGGCGGATGCGCGTCGGCACGGGGGGGACCGTCAGCGTCGCGCAGGCCGAGGTGATGCTCACTCAATTCGCAGCAGAGTTCGGCGCAGAGTCGGTTGAAGCCGGCAGCATGTCTGCTGCGGCGCATTCGGACTGGGCCGCCCCAGCAGGGGTCTACCCATGCGCGGGTGACGACCAGTGGTGCGTGGTTACAGTCCGCGACGACGACGACTGGACGCGGCTGTGCGCCATAATCGGCGCCGACGATCTGGCCAACGATCCGATGTTGGCCACGCCGGAAGGACGCCGGCGACATCGCGATCGCATCGACGAGCGGCTCAGTGAGTGGACTCGCCTGCGTTCGCCCGAAGAGACCATGATCCTCCTGCAGGGTGCCGGCATCCCGGCGGCCGCCATGCGACGCGTCAACGAGCTGCTGCTCGACCCACATTTGGCCTCCCGCAACACGTTCAGCACGCTGCGTCACCGCGATCTGGGCGAACTTCCGACCGAGCGCAGTCCCGCAAAGTTCTCAAACCTGGCCGATTCCCCTACCCGGCCAGCTCCGCTGGCCGGCGCCGACACCCGCGCAGTCGCCGCGGAGTTGCTTGGCCTCGATGACCCCGCCATCGAAAGCCTCATCGACGAACGAGTTCTGCAAGACGGCTCGCGCTAAACAGCGTGGGACTCAAGTGCTTCGGACCGTCCAATTCAATGGCTTGCGCATTGTCGAGTCCGGATGATGTGGTGCCCTGCAACGCTCGCTTGATCCACTGATACGACACGGTGGGTCGGTGCGCGAGCGTGTCGACGACCGTGGCCAATTCGATGTCATCGGTTCCCGTCACATCGACCGCTTCACACGAAGATAGATTACATGGTTTACTAGGTCAGCTTGCTAGAAGAGGTGATGATGGTCTGGGAACGGTCAGCTGAGCAACAACAGCTCGCCGCCGCCGAGAAGGCGTGGCTGACTCGACACGACCCGATCGCGAGATTGCGCACGCAGCTCGACGAAGTGCTGCCAACCATTGATCCCGCCGCAGTCGCCCATGCCGCCGAGTCCGGCCTGCTTGCCTTGTTGACACCGGACATCGGTGGATCACACGCCGATCTCGCAGTGGTCAGCGAGGCGCACGGCAGCGCCGCGAGTTCGTTGCCTTTGGCGGATTTGGCGGTCGCGAATTGGCTCATGACGATTGCCGGTCTGTCGGATGCGGCTGCCGCCTCCGAAGGGGAGGTACTCGTCGGCCTCGCCCGTGGACCGATCGGCACGGTGACTCGCGGCGTACTGGATCTGCACGGTGAAAGCAGCCCGGTTCCGATGGCCGCCGACATGAATCGTTTCGTCGTTGTCGGAAAACACAGCGACGGTGAGTATGCCGCAACGGTCCATGAGGCTCACACGCAACCAATGACGACTCTGGACGTCACTCGCACCTGGCGGCGGCTGACCTTCGAGGATTCCCTCACCGATTGGGTGCGGCTGCCCGAGGGGACGGTGACGCGCGTGCGCAATGCGCTTGCCGTGCACAGAGCGATCGACTCGATCGGTGCTGCCGCACGTTTGCTGGACATGACGGTGACCTACGCCGCTCAGCGCGAGCAATTCGGCGTGCCGATCGGCTCCTTCCAAGCCGTCAAGCATCATTGCGCCGATATGGCGCTGATGGTCGAAGCCGGCCGTTCCGTGTGTTGGGCTGCGGCATTGGCGCTTACACGCGACGCGGGGAATGAACAGCGTGTCATGTCAGCTGCTTGCGCGTATGCAAAATCGGCTGCGAGTCGTGTAGCCAGGACGGCTTTGCAAGTCCACGGCGGCATAGGGTTCACCTGGGAGCACGACCTTCATCTGTTGCTACGCCGCATCAAGGTCAACGAGGCCTTCGATGGATCGGTGAGAGCGCACCGTGCGGCACTGGTTGCGCCTCAGCCCGTCTGACAGCCCTCGCAGAGCGACCGCCAAACCCCGCTATCCGACTTCGCTCAGATTAGTGCGCACCGTCGGCGCGAATTTTTGGTGAGCGCGGTACGCAGGTCGTCGGGCAAAGGCTCTTCGGCGGTCGGGGTTCTGTAGCCACCTTGATCTTCACGGTTCGGTAGCGGCGTGCCAAAATTCTTGTGAGCATTGAGAGTACTTTGATGCCCCGGCTCGCCGGGCTGGCGCCAGCGCCCTTACCTCGGCGCCGGACTCGGGAAATGAGGAGTTGGCACGGGACTTGGTGTTCGATCTCAGAAACCGCCCCCAAGATGGCGGTATATATGAGTATCCTTAATCGCGGCTATATCAGAGGTTCGCGTGTGCCGCATCGCGCGCCGCCGGGTCGACGGCCACGGACCCATGGCGCCGCGAAACGTCCGCCGGCGACGACGCGTGCGCTTCGGGTCGGTCAGCGACGACGACGAGGAAGTAAGGGGCACGGAGGCGGGATATGACGAAACAGATGACGCGCGAAGCCGACATATATTACGACCCATACGATTTCGTAATCGATGTCGATCCGTATCCGACGTTTCGCCGGCTCCGCGATGATGCCCCGTTGTATTACAACGAGAAGTACGACTTTTTCGCCCTGAGCCGCCACGCCGACGTGAAGAAGGCCAGCGTGGACTGGGAGACTTATAAATCCGGCCACGGCACCATCTTGGAATTCATCAAGGGCGGGTTCTCGATGCCACCGGGCAACATCTTGGCCGAGGACCCACCCGACCACGATCTGCACCGGGGGCTGCTGAGCCGGGTGTTCACCATGCGACGCATCGCCGAGCTCGAAAGCAAGGTCCGCGCCTTTTGCCAAACCACTCTCGATCCGCTCGTTGACCGCGGCGGTTTCGACTTCATCGAAGACTTTGCCTTCTCGATACCGATGCAAACCATCGGAATGATGTTGGGAATTCCGGACTCCGATCAATCGCAGCATCGACAAGAGATCGACGACCGCATGAAGCTCGAAGCGGGCGAGGCGCCTGCGGATCCGGTCTCAATGATGGTCGGTTTGCTCTCGCCTGATCGGTTCGCGGCATACGTCGACTATCGACGAGAGAACCCCTCCGATGATCTTATGACCGACCTACTCAACATGACCTACGTCGACGCAGATGGCCAATCGCGGCACCTTGACACCGCAGTCATTCTGAATTACGTCGGGATCTTAGCTGCGGCAGGCAACGAAACGACGGTCCGGTTGATCGGATGGGCCGGCAAACTACTCGCCGAGCATCCCGATCAACGGCGCGAACTCGTCGAGGACCCGAGCTTGCTCCCGGCGACGATCGAAGAACTGCTGCGCTACGAGGCCCCATCGCCCGTGCAGGCCCGTTATGTCGATCGCGACGTCGAGCATTACGGGACCAGAGTCCCCGCAGGCAGCGCAATGCTGTTGCTGACGGCCTCCGCCAACCGCGACGAGCGGGTATTCGACGATCCGGACCGATTCGACATTCACCGTCGACCCCGCCAGCACCTCGCCTTCGGATTCGGGATTCACCACTGTCTTGGCGCTCATCTGGCTCGTCTCGAGGCGAGAGTGGCGCTCGAGGAGCTCCTCAAGCGATTTCCCGAGTGGGACATCGACTGGGACAACGCCGCGCAGGCCCACACGTCCACGGTTCGAGGCTGGGAGAAGCTTCCCGTCATCACCAGCCCTGCACGCTGATCTGGAGCCAGCGTGAGGATCATCATCACCGGCGGCAACCGTGGCGTCGGCAAGGCCACGGCATCGGCGCTCGCTTCCGCTGGCCACGAAGTGGTAATCGCCTGCCGCACAGTCGATGAAGGCTGGAAGGCCGCCGCGGAGATGCACGGCGACGTCGAGGTAGCGCAGCTGGACTTGGCCGACCTGACCAGTGTCCGCAAGTTCGCCGAATCGGCAGACGAAGTCGACATTCTGATCAACAACGCCGGCGTCCTTGGCTTGCCTCCGGCCCGCACACAAGACGGGTTCGAGGCACATATGGGCATCAACCATCTCGGGCACTTCGCCCTCACTTGTCTACTCGGCGAGCGCATCAAGAACCGAATAATCTGTGTGACAAGCAGTCTCTACCAGTTCGCCCGCCTTCACGCCGATGACCTCAACCGTGAAAGGCGCCGATACTCAAGCTATTCGGCATACTCCGAGTCCAAGCTCGCCAACATGCTGTTCGTCCACGAACTGGGCCGCCGCGGCCGAACTGCCTACGCGGCCGATCCTGGGAGCGTTGCAACCGACATATTCCGTGACGCGAATAGGTTTGCGGCGTTGTTCGGGAAGTTCTGTGGGCCGCGGTTCGCACAGACCCCCGCAGATGGCGCACGCTCGACTCTGGCGGCGGTCACCACCACCCTGCCCAGCGGTACCTATTTCGCCCCCCTCGGCCTGGCCCATCAATGGGGAACGCCCGCACCCGTACTGCCACGCCGCAAAGCTCGAGATCCCGAGATGTCATCGAAATTATGGGAAATGTCGGCGGCGCTGACCAAATGTGATTGGCCGACCTGAGCTCGGCAGACTCGGCTGCTGGACATTCTTCTGAAATCCGGACTCTAGGAGGTCGTACCTTGACCACTGATGCGACCACTGCGACCGACCGGATCATCCCGCCGCTGCAAGGCATTCGAGCAGTGGAGGTCAATCCCACTCTGTCCACCTCCATGGCGACACAGTTTCTCGCAGACAGCGGCGCAGAGGTCGTCATGGTGGAGCCGCCCGGCGGGTGCGGTCTCCGCCAGGAAGCCGGCTGGCCTGTGCTCGCCCGCGGCAAACAGAGCATCGAGCTTGATCTGCACGACGATGCTGACCGTCAGCGACTTCTCGATCTGCTCGAAACTGCCGACATCCTTGTGGAGGCCGGGCGGCCCCAGCAGAGTCTCACCGGAATGACGGGGCCAGGACTGCGGGCACGGTATCCGTATCTGATCGCGGCCTCGCTGACCGGCTGGGGCAGTACAGGTCCGTGGCGGGACCTCAAGGGTTATGAAGGTCTGGTAATGGCCAAGACCGGAATGATGTTCGCAGCGCGGCGTATGCAGAACCCGCCGCGACCCAGCTTCGTTGCCGTCCCGTACGCCAGTTTCGGCGCGGCGCATGCGCTTGTCCATGGCATCCTTGCTGCACTGCTGGAACGTGAGTCCAGCGGCCTGGGACAAAGTCTGGAAACCGATTTGGTCCGCGGTGTGCTCGCCATCGATACCTGGAATTGGTTTGGCGAACTCGTTTCTCTGAGATGGCCCGACGCCTACATCGCGACAGATGCGTGGGGTGAGGACGGCGAGCCGCGCAGTCCCGTACTCTACGCATTGCTGACGGCCCCCACCAAAGACGGCCATTGGCTTCAGTTCGCGCAGGTTTCACCCTCACTGTTCGGTGCGATGCTGGCCGAGTTGGGCGTCGCCGAAATGTTGGCGGAGCCCAAATGGCAAGGCTTCCCAGACCTCGAGAGCGCGGATCTATGCCGTGAGTTCTGGGGGATTCTGATTTCCAAGGTGCGCCAACGAACGCTTGCCGAGTGGCGAGAGGTGTTCGCTCAGCGCCCCGACATCAGCGCCGAAATCTTTCGTCAGGGCCCTGAAATCCTGCAGCATCCCCAGCTGCTTCACGACCGGCGCACCGTCACCGTCGAAACGACTGACTATGGCGCTGTTACGCAACCCTCCACGCTCGTCCACCACAACGGTCAGCCATTGCTCGCATTAGGCGCGCCGCCTGCGCTCAATGCACATGCGGCCGTGGACAGTTCGATGACCAGGAGATCGCCGTCATCGAGCGCCGAGCTCGCGACGACAACTGCGTTGACAGGCGTCACCATCGTCGAATTCGGCGAGATGTTCGCATCACCTTACGGCTCAAGCCTGCTTGCAGACCTAGGTGCCCGCGTGATCAAGGTCGAAAGCCTCGATGGCGACCAGATTCGCAACCTTCTCCCTTTTCCGGAGCTCACCGGCGCAAAAGTGATGCAAGGCAAGGAAAGTATGCAGATCGATCTTCATTCCGAGCAAGGCCGCGCCATCGCTCATCGCCTGGTCGCCCACGCAGACATTGTCGTGCAATCATTTCGAGCTGGTGCCGCAGCCCGTCTCGGTATCGATGAGCCCACATTACGGGGAATCAAACCCGACCTGATCTATCTCAACGCCTGCGGTTACGGGACTGACGGCCCCTTTGCGGGCAGTCCTGCTTATGCCCCGAGTATCGGTGCCGCTGGGGGTCTTGCACTGACGAACGTCCCACATGCCCTCCAGAGCACGGACTCGATGGACGAGATCCTGGCGATCGCTCCTCGGCTGAACACCGCAGCTGGAATTCCCGACATCCAGGGTGACGCCCTTGCGGCGGTCGGTGTGGCCTCTGCGATGTTGCTTGGACTAGTCGCGCGCCGACGCCATGGCAGCGCTTGCCATTTCACGACGACGATGCTGGCGTCGATGACTCATGTGCTCCCGCACTGGGTCGCCGACTACACGGGATGCCCACCGGCACCTTCAGTCGACTCGGACACCAACGGATTCGGTCCGCTGTATCGACGCTATGAGGCATCGGACGGCTCGATCTTTCTCGCCGCACCAAGCGCAGCAGATTGGCGTGCATTGACCATCGCGCTACAGCCCTACGCCGATCTCGGCACGGACGAACGGTTCTCGACGCAGAAGCTCAGGAGTGCCAACGGTGAGGCCTTGCAGGAGGCCCTTACCTGTGTCTTCTCAAAGAGAACGGCGGCCTACTGGGAGTCCCTGATGTGCAACCTCGACGTCGGCTGCGTCGCAGTATCCGAGGAGAGCCCGTCCCGGCAGTTCCAAACAGACCCGCGCCTCCTCGAACAGTTCGCGACCGTCGCCACCAGCCCTATCTTCGACGAACATCACAGGCTAGCCCCCCTGGTGACCTTTAGCCGCTCGGCAACCGACGCCAAAGGAGGCTGCATCGCGGGTCAACACACCAGCGCCGTCATGGCGGAGTTCGGTTACACGACAGCCGAAATCGACAAGTTGCGAGCCGACGGCATCATCGCAGGTACGTGAAAGCGTTCATCGGCGAATGTGACAAGAGGAGCGCAGCCGTCACTATCGGAAGTATGCGCTACGGATCTCGGCTTTGCGCACCTTTCCCGCCGCGGTCCGCGGCAGGGCGTCGACCACCACCAACAGTTCGGGTGTCTTCTGTCGGGCCAACCCCGAGGCCGCGAAATGCCGCTGGAGTTCGGCCAAGTCGAGTTCCGCGCCGGTGCGCAGGACGGCGACCGCCGCCACCACCTCGCCATAGCGCGGATCGGGCGCAGCCACCGCGACCGCCTCTGCCACAGCGGGATGAGCATCGAGTACGTCCTCGATCTGGCCGGACGAGATTGTCTCGCCGCCGCGGATGATGACGTCCTTGATGCGGTCGGTGATCGTCAGTCGACCCTCGGAATCGAGTCGACCCAGATCCCCAGTGCGCAACCAGCCGTCGGCGGTGAACGCGTCCTCGTCGAGCGCCGGATCCTGGTAGCCGACGAATTGATCCGGCCCCTGCACAACGACTTCGCCGTCGACCCCCGTCGGTTGGTCGATACCCTCGGCATTCACGATCCGCACCGCGCAGCCGCGCATGGGCACCCCGTCGGTACCCATGCGGATCGCGAGCGGGTCGTCGGCACAGGCACTCGTGACGGTCGGATGCTCGGTCATCCCGTAACACCGGAACGCGGCAATCCCCGCCGCTTCCGCGCGGTCGCCGACCTCCTTCCCCACAGTGGCCGCGCCCGTGAGGAATCGTCGAAGAGTCGTCAACTTGACCGCCGCGTCGTCAACGTCCAACAGCCCGTGCAGGTGGAAGGGCGTCCCTGAGGTCGAGGTCACCGAAAACCTACTGATGAGGTCTGCGGCGAAGTCGGGATCCCAGTGGTCGAGGAACACCGATCGGGTGCCGCTGATCATCGGCCGCAGCATCGAGTTCATTCCTCCCACATGGCCGGCCGGGAAACTGACCAGATGGACATCGTCGGGTCCGTCGCCGAGCAGGCCGGGCAGGGTGGCCTGCTCGGAGAGCAACGAATTGTGGCTGTGCTGAACACCTTTGGGGGCTGACACGGTGCCCGAGGTATAGAGCAGCACACAAACGTCATCGGACCCGACCGCGGGTGGCGCTACGTAGGCGCGCCGATCGGCGGCGATCTGGGACCAGTCCAGTACGCCGTGATCAGGTTGCATGCCATCCACCACGACGATGTGATCCAGACCTGGGAGCTGCGAAAGTCGCGGAATGCGATCGACGTACGACGTCGATCGCAGCCTGGCAGGCATGATGAGTGCCTTCGCCCGCGACTGCGACACGATGAACTCGACTTCGGCCATCCCGTAGATGTGCACGATCGGAACCAGAACGGCACCGGTCAGCAGTACCGCTTGGTAGGCGATCGCGCATTCGAGACGGTTGGTCAACTGGACGGCAACCGAATCCCCGGCCCGGATGCCCAACCTCTGCAGGCCGGCAGCGACCGAAATCGCCGACGCGTGAATCCGGCCGACGGTGTGGCACGTTTCGTTCTGGTGGCTCGCGAAGACTATCGGCACCTGCGCATGGACCGTCGCTGCATCGACGAAGGCGTCGATGCAAGTCCTCTCCGAGTAGAAGCTCTCCGTATACCACCTGGCCCGCAGACTTGCGCGGTCGGACGCGATCTCAGGCTGGGCCATCGCCGGGCACTCCCTCACCGTCGTTCACACCGCACTGCGCGGTTGCTTACAGCTACAGGCCCAGATCCCGCCCGATGATGTCCTTCATGATTTCGGTGCTGCCGCCAAGGATGGTTTGTATCCGGCAGTCGGCGTATTGTCTGGCGACCCGGTACTCGGTCATATAGCCGTAACCGCCGTGCAGCTGCACACAACGGTCGATCACCTTGTTGGCCGTCTCCGTACACCACCACTTGGCCTTGGCAGCCTCGATAGCGGTCAGCTCGCCGTCGAGCACGGCACGCAGACAGCGGTCGACGTACTGCTCGCCGATGTCGAGTTCGGTGTCCATCTCGGCAAGTAGGAAACGGTTGTGCTGAAAATGTCCGATGGGCTGCCCGAATGCCGTGCGGTCCTTCGCGTATTGCAAAGTCTGGCGCCATGTTTCGCGCGCTCCGGCGATCGCCGCGATGGCAATCCCCAACCGTTCCGACGGCAGATTGTGCATCAAATGGTAAAAGCCGCGGCCCTCGTCGCCCAGCAGGTTGGCCGCAGGTACCCGGACATTGGCGAAGTTCAGCTCGGCGGTGTCCTGCGCGTGCAGGCCCATCTTGTCGAGTTTGCGGCCGCGGGTGAAACCCTCCATCCCGCGCTCCACGACCAACAACGAGAAGCCCTTGTGTCCGGCGTCGGGATCGGTTCGAGCCACCACGACGACGAGGTCGGCGTTGATGCCCGACGAGATGAAAGTCTTTGACCCGTTGAGGATCCAGTCGTCGCCGTCTCGCTGGGCGGCCGTCTTGATCCCTGCCAGATCGCTACCGGCGGCCGGCTCCGACATCGCGATCGCCACGATGGACTCTCCGGCGATGATCCCGGGAAGCCACCGTTGCTTCTGCTCTTCGGTTGCCAGCGATGTGAAGTATGGGCCGACGATGTCGTTCAGCAATCCCAAGGCAGGCGCTGGTCCGCCATACTTGGCTATCTCTTCGGCGATGACTGCGTTGAATCGGAAGTCGTCTGAGCCGCCGCCACCGTACTCCTCGGGCATGTTGAAGCCGATGAGGCCGTACTTGGCCGCCACCAACCATGCTTCTCGGTCGACGATGCGCTGGCTCTCCCACTTGTCGGCGTGGGGTGCAACCTCGCGCTCGACGAACTCGCGGGTGGTCTCGCGGAACTGTTCGTGTTCGGCTTCGTAAATCAGGCGTTTCATGGGCGTCGCCCTCTCCTGTCCAAGCAAACGCCGCCGACGCACGCATCGCGTGCGCAGCCAGCGGCGGCTTCTTAAAGTGTCCTCAAATGAAGTAACGGACCGGGTTCAGCTTGCGCGTGGGTAGTTGAGCATGCGGCGGGCGTTGGTCTCGACGATCATTTCGCATTCGTCATCAGGGACGTTGGCCAGCACTTCAGCCGCACGCTTGCGGCTGTTGGGCCAGTTGGAATCCGAGTGCGGGAAGTCGATCTCCAAGGTGATGCGATCAACGCCGATGGTGTGGCGGTTGGCCAGACCGTGCTCATCATCGATGAAGCACCCCCAGAAGTGTTGGCGAAACAGATCCGACGGGCGGGTATCGAAATCGATCGGCTGGTAGTAGCGGTGCCGCTCCCACACATAATCGGCACGCTCCAAGATGTAGGGCAGCCACCCGATACCACCCTCGGACAACGAAATCTGCAGGTTCGGGAACTTCTGCAGCT
>Ga0207712_10000127_pt1 | contig 80901 bp, 72 predicted proteins | sample KBSS44metaG_FD_184402 | JGI IMG/M metagenome (GOLD analysis project Ga0207712, IMG submission 184402) | Switchgrass rhizosphere microbial communities from Kellogg Biological Station, Michigan, USA - KBS S4-4 metaG (SPAdes) (version 2) | ecosystem: Host-associated > Plants > Roots > Rhizosphere...
GAATCGACGGATCGTGCACCGCGCCGTCGTACTTGTCGGCCCACGCCGCGTACGTGAACAGCCGCGACAGCGATGCGTCCACTTCGCGCGCGCCGTCGCCGCCGGTCATCGACGCGATGCGTGACGCGAGCTCCCCCGCGCGCACCGCCAGATTCTCGGCGATGTAATAGAGCACCTGCGCGCGCGCGTGCCCGCTCATGCGCGGCCATCCGCTCGCGGCGTGCGCGGCCTCGACGGCGTTGCGAATGTCCTTGCGATTCCCTTCCGCCACCTCGCCCACGAGCGCGCCACTCGGGCTCTCGACGCGGCGCGAGCCGCCGGCATCGGGGCGCGACTGCTTGCCGCCGATGAAGAGTTTCGGGGTGCGGTCGATGCCCGGGAGTGATGTCGACGCTGGCGCACTCGTGATGGCACTCGCATTGGCAGTAGCGCGCGAATCCGCCAACGGAATTGCCGGCGCGTGCAGATACTCGTACATCCCTTCACGCCCGCCCTCGCGACCGAACCCACTCTCGCGATACCCGCCGAATCCCACCGCGGCATCGAACAGATTCGAGGAGTTCACCCACACGACGCCCGCCTTGATCTTGGGCGCGATGTCGAGAGCGAGATTGATGTTCTCCGTCCACACGCTCGCGGCGAGGCCGTACGGCGTGTTGTTCGCGAGCGCCACGGCCTCGCTGGGCGTGCGGAAGGTCATGCTCACGAGCACGGGGCCGAAGATCTCGACCTGCGCGATCGTCGCGCTCGGACTCACGCCGGTGAAGAGCGTGGGCGGATAGAAGTAGCCATCGGTGGGGCACGCCCACGACGGCTGCCACATTTGCGCGCCGTCGCTTACGCCCTGCTTTACCAGCGCCGTGATGCGCTCGAGCTGCGACGGCGCGACGATGGCGCCGATGTCCATCGATTTGTCGAGCGGCGCGCCCACGCGGAGCTTCTCCATGCGCGCACGAAGCTTCTGCGTGAGCGCGTCGGCGACTCCCTCCTGCACGAGCAGGCGCGATCCGGCGCAGCACACCTGCCCCTGATTGAACCAGATCGCGTCGACGACTCCCTCTACCACGCTGTCGAGATCGGCGTCGTCGAAGACGATGAACGGGCTCTTCCCTCCGAGCTCGAGCGAGAGCTTCTTCCCCGAGCCCGCCGTTGCGCGACGAATCTGCTTTCCGACCTCCGTCGATCCGGTGAACGCGATCTTGTCGACGCCGGGGTGATCGACGAGCAGTTTCCCGGTGCTCCCGTCGCCCGTGACGATGTTCAGCACGCCCGCAGGAAGTCCCGCCTCGTGCGCGAGCTCCGCGAACGCGATCGCGGTAAGCGACGTGAACTCCGCCGGCTTGAGCACCACCGTGTTCCCAGCCGCGAGCGCCGGCGCGATCTTCCACGCCATCATCAGCAGCGGAAAATTCCATGGGATGATCTGTCCGACCACGCCCACCGGCCCGTACCCCGGAAACTCGGAATCGCGAAGCTGCGCCCATCCCGCGTGATGATAGAAGTGCCGGGCAACGAGCGGCACGTCGATGTCGCGCGTCTCGCGAATCGTCTTTCCATTGTCGAGCGTCTCGAGCACCGCGAGAAAGCGCGAATGCTTCTGCACCGTGCGCGCGAGCGCGTACAGGTGCCGCGCGCGCGCATGCCCCGAGAGCGCCGCCCACGCGGGATACGCCGCGCGCGCAGCTCTCACCGCCGCGTCGACATCTGCCGCGCTCCCCTGCGCCACCTGGCCGAGCGATGCGCCCGTCGACGGATCGATGGACTCGAATCGCTCGCCGGAGCTTGGCTCTAACCACTCGCCGCCGACGTAATGCCTGAACGCGCCCGCGTGCTTCGCGAGCCACGCGCGCGCTGGGCCATCGCTCTCCGGCGCCGGGCCGAACTCCATCGACGTCGATGAATAGAGATCAGAGATAGTCGCCACGCTCACACCATCGGGTGTCGGTTCGCCGCCGAGTATCGGCCGGTGACAAAGTGCTCGAGCTGCCGTTCGATGTCCGTCAGCAATCCGCTTGCGCCGAAGCGAAAGAGCGATGGCGCCAGCCAGCGATCGCCGAGCTCCTCTTTCATCATGATCAGCCACTCGAGCGCACCCTTCGCGCTGCGAATCCCGCCAGCGGGCTTGAGCCCCACAGCGAAGCCGGTCTCCTCTTCGTACGCGCGAATCATTCGCGCCATCACGAGCCCCACCGGGATCGTCGCATTCGCGGTTTCCTTGCCGGTGGACGTCTTGATGAAATCGGCGCCCGCCATCATCGCGACCCGGCTCGCGCGCGCGACGTTGCTCAACGTCGCGAGCTCGCCCGTCGCCAAAATCGCCTTCATGTGCGCATCGCCGCACGCCTCGCGGAAGGCGCGCACCTCGTCGTACAGCGCGTCCCACCGGCCGAGCAGCACGTGCGCGCGCGTGATCACGATGTCGATCTCGCGCGCGCCCGCCTCCACCGACGCGCGAATCTCCTCCACGCGCTGCGCCATCGGCGAGAGTCCCGCCGGAAATCCCGTCGACACCGCCGCCACCGGAATCCCCGATCCCTCGAGCGCGCGCACCGCCGTCGGCACGAGTGTGTGGTACACGCACACCGCACCGACCTTGATGTCGAGCTCGCGCACGCCCAGCGCGTCGACGAGGTCGTCGCGCAGCGGACGCCGCGCCTTCGCGCACAGCCGCTCGACTGTGCCTGGCGTGTCGTCGCCCGAGAGCGTCGTGAGATCGATGCAAGCGATGGCGCGCAGCAGCCACGCCGCCTGATGCGCCTTCTTCACAGTGCGTCGCGCGGGAATCGTGGCCGCGCGGCGCTCGACCGCGCTCCGGTTCACGCGAATCCGCGCGATCTCGTCCGCGTTCAGCGGAATCCCCGGATTGCGCTCGCCGGCCTCGTGGAGCCTGAGCGCCCGGTCGTGCGAGCCGCCAGAATTTTCCGCGGCCGTGATTGATGAGCTGCGAGTCACTCTAGTCTCCGTGCACTAGTACTTCAGGTCACCGGATGCAGCGAACTCCTTCATCATCTGCTCCTGCTCCGGCGTGAGCTTCTCGGGCACGGTGACATTCGCTTCAACGATCATGTCACCCTTCGTACCGTTCTTCTCGATTCCCTGCCCGGGGACGCGGAATCGTTTTCCCGGCGGCGTCCCCTGCGGAATCTTGATCGTCACCTTCTTTCCGCTGATCGTGCGCACGCTCACCTTCGAGCCGAGCATCGCCTGCGCGATGTTGAGCGGCACCTTCGCGACGACGTCGAGTCCCTCGCGCGTGAAGAAGCGATCCGCCTGCACGTCGAAGGTGATGATCAGATCGCCCGGCGGCCCGCCGTCATCACCTCGGCCGCCCTGCCCCGCGAGACGCACGCGCGACCCCGTCTCCGTTCCAGCCGGTACCGTGATGTTCACGCGCTTCTTGGTGCGCACCTCGCCCGAGCCCTTGCACGTTGGACACGGCTTCGACGGCACCTGTCCGCGCCCCAGACACATCGGACAAGGACGGTTCACGGCGAATCCGCCCTGACCGAACGAGATCATCCCCCTGCCGTCGCACTCGGGACACTTCTTCCAGGTCGCGCCCGGCGCGCCACCGCTGCCATGGCAGGTCGCGCACTCCTCATTGACCTCGAGCTCCACCGCGACCTTTCCGCCGAGTGCGGCCGTGCGAAAGTCGACCGGCACCACGACCTCGACGCTCTCGCCCTTCTGCGGACCGCGCGGCCGCTGCGCGCCGCGCTGACCGGCGCTGCCCCCGAACATCGACGAGAACAGATCGCCGAGCCCGCCGAGCCCGCCGATGTCGAAGTCCTCCATGCGCGGGCCCGCGCCCGTGTTCGCGCTCCCTCCGCCTGGATAGCTCGTGCGCGCGCCCCGCTGCTGCCGCTCGCCGCCGAAGCCGCCGAACGCGCCGAGGCGGCGCATTTCGTCGTACTGTTTGCGCTTGTCGGGATCACTGAGGACGTTGTTCGCCTCGGAGATCTCCTTGAAGCGATCCGCGGCTTTCGGATCGCTCTTGTTCGCATCGGGATGGTTTTTTTTTGCGAGGCGGCGGTAAGCCTTCTTGATGTCATCCTGCGTCGCCGACGCAGACACCCCGAGGACCTGGTAGTAGTCCTTGCTCTGGGCCACGGGTTAGTGCCTCGTCATCCGTTCCATTGCTTCACGACCACGCGCGCCGGCCGAAGCAGATGTCCGTTGTAGCGATACCCCGGCTGAAACACGCGCGACACGAGATGATCATCCTCGGGCGACAACGCGGGCTCGGTGCTCACGGCCTCGTGCAGCGAAGGATCGAACGTCTGATCGACCGGATCGATGAGCTCGAGCCCCGCAGTGCCGAGCGCCTTCATCAGCTTCTTGTTCACGACCTCGATCCCCTGATGGATCGTCGTCGCATCGACCACCTCGGGATCCTGCGCGGTGACGCGCATCAGGTCGTCGAGCGAATCGATGAGCGATTTCACGAGCTCGCCCTGCGCGCGCGCACCCGCTTCCTGCCGCTCTCTGGACGAGCGCTTGCGATAGTTGTCGTATTCGGCGGCGAGGCGAAGGTAGCGGTCCCGTTGCTCCTCGAGCTCGCGATTGGTGCCCTCTACGGCCGCCGAGGAGCTCTCGTTCGGGTCGCCATCCGCACCATCGGCAGCATCGTCGCGAGACGCGGCGGGGCCATTTGGAAGATCGATATCATCCCTCACGATTCCCATCCTTTCGAGTTGATGACGCCATTCGCATCGTAACGCAATTTCCGTCCTTTTGTCCGGCCGGGCAACGGCAGAACGGGCGACTCGAGCGCTGAATGGTGGCTACAGGCAAGCGATCGCGCGACGCAACTGATCCAGCGACGCCTGTGTCGCGCGCAGCCGAATCTCCTCGCGATCGCCAACATACATGCGGCCGAGCGTTCGCGTCTCGCCAACGCCTGCCACGGCGATCCAGACGGTCCCAGCGGGCTTCTCCGGCGTTCCGCCTCCCGGGCCGGCTACCCCCGTAATCCCGATCCCGACCGTAGTCCCCAGCACCCTCGCGCTTCCTTCGGCCATCTCGCGCGCGACCTGCTCGCTCACCGCGCCGTGCTCCTTCAGCGTTACGTCGCTGACGCCAAGGAGTTTCGTCTTGACCGAGTTTTCGTAGGCGATGATGCCGCCGTGAAAGACATCGCTCGATCCGGGGATGGCCGTGAGACGAGCGCCCAGGAGCCCGCCGGTGCAGCTCTCGCCCACCGCGATCGAGTAACCGCGCTCGCGACACACCCCGAGCACGAGCTCGGCCAGATCGTCGCTCTCCTCGCCGTACACCACGGGGCCCGCCACTTCGCGCAGCATCCGCGCGCCGGCATCGAGGGCGAGCTTTGCCTCGCCGGGCGCGAGCGTGCGTGATGTGAGACGGAGGTCGACGCCGGCCCATCCCGGAAGAAAGGCGAGCGGCATCCCTTCCACGCTCTGCGACAGATCACCGAGCCGCTCGGCGAGCGCGGACTCGCCGATCCCAGTGGTGCGCAGCGTACGCGAGACGATGGCGACGGGCGCGGCGCCGATGCGCTCGCGAAGGATCGGAAGGATCGCGTCGTGGGTGAGCCCGCGCATCTCGCGCGGCACGCCGGGGAGCATCGCGACCCAGCGGCCTTTCGCGTCGTCGATCCAGAGTCCCGGCGCCGTGCCGTGATTGTTCTGGAGCACGCGCGCGCCGGTGGGGACCATCGCCTGCACGATGTTCGTCTGCGGCATCTTCGCGGAGCTCATGCGCCAGAAGCGCGCTTCGATCTGCGCGACGATCGACTCGTCGAGCACGAGCTCGCGCCCGAAGAGCTTCGCGATCACGGGGCGCGTGCGATCATCGGCGGTGGGTCCGAGCCCGCCGGTGGTGATGACGGCGCCGGTGCGCTCGATCGCCTCGCCCACGGCGGCAGCGATCTGTTCCGCATCGTCGCCAACGGTGGCGCGGTGCACGATCTCGACGCCGATCGCGGCGAGCTCGCGCGCGAGATAGGCGGCGTTGGTGTCGACGGTGAAGCCGAGCAGGAGCTCGTCACCGATGGTGAGCAATTCTATTTGCACGAAAAATCTCGAGTGATTTCAGAGGGTGGAGCACACGTAGGAGCGATTAGCTACGAGTAACTGCTCACTGCGAACACGAATCAAACCAATGAAGACGAATCGAACCTGGCGCCGGGCGAGATCGGCCCGCCGAGATGAAGTCCGTTAAACATGATTCGATTCCGGCCGTTTTTATGTTTTTTTCGTGCTCGTAGTTAGAAGTTTGCCCCTGTCGCTTGCGGGCAGAACTACGAGCACGAAAAAGGCAAAAAAAGGCCGGAATCGAACCTGGCGCGGGGCGAGGTCGGCCCGCGAGATGCAGCCAGCCTTACATGATTCGATTCGTCTTTATTGGTTTGATTCGTGCACGCCGTGAGCAGTTACTACCCGCTCGCCACTCCCCCCTTTGGCCGCCGCAAATACAACATCTGCGAGTACATTGTCAGCCCGACCGCGACGATCATCGAGACGACGTTCACGATCCCGTTGAAATACGCGAAGCCGATCCACCAGGGGCCGTGCCAGTGGTACTGTGCCGCGGCCGTCGCCGCCGCGAACCAGAAGAAAGTCGCGCCCACCCATGTCCACTGGAATCCCGTCTTCCACTTGCCCATGCGGCTGGCCGAGATGATCTCGCCCTTGCTCGCGCGCACCATGCGATAGAGGGTCATGAACGCCTCGCGCCCGAGCACGACGGCGATGATCCACCACGGGAGCCCGTACACACCGAACGGCGTGAGATAGGGGAAGACATCGTTCGCGCCCAGGCCACCCGGACCGACGATGACCATCATGCCGTCCACCGTGAAGACCGGATGCGGCGACCAGAGGGAGAGCGAGCGTCCCGACCCGACAAGGATGAACATCGGGACGAACGTCGCGAGCAGCAGCAGTTTGTCGGCGATCGGATCGAGGAGCTTGCCCAGATCCGTGACCATGCCGTGCGTGCGGGCCAGCTTGCCGTCGTAGTAGTCGGTGATCGCCACGACGAGGAACAGCACGAAGGCGAAGAGGCGCGCGTCCCAGCGCTCGATGAACGGAAGCGCGGCAACGACGGGTGCAGCGAAGATGCGGGCGACGGTGAGCGCGTTGGGGAGGTTCATCGCGCTCTCCCGCGCGCCGAGTTCAGGCGAGCGTCTTGAGTACGAGCTTGCTCACTGCCTTGAGCGTGTCGAATACGCCATCTCCCGTGACCGCGACCGCTTCGAAGTATGGTGCCCGCTCCACCCACTCTCCAGTGGGAATCTGATCGATGAGATTTTCTCCCGCATGATACGGATCGGGAGCGATGCGCTGCTTCTGCGATTCGAACACCTCGAACCCCGGATTGAGCGCCGCCTGCAATTCCGCGAGCGGCGCCGCATTCGGAAGATCGCGCTTGTTGTACTGAATCACGAACGGCATCGTGGAGAGATCGTACCCATACTCGAGCATGTTCTCGTACAGGTTCTGCATCGCTTCCTGGTTCGCTTCCATTCGCTCGACCTGCGAATCGGCGACGAACACGATTCCGTCCACACTCTTCAAAATCAGCTTCCGGCTCGCGTTGTAGTATACCTGGCCGGGAACGGTGTAGAGATGGAAGCGCGTCTTGAAGCCGCGAATGGTCCCGAGGTCCACTGGGAGGAAATCGAAGAAGAGCGTGCGCTCGGTCTCCGTCGCGAGGGAGATCAGCTTGCCGCGGGTGTTCGGCTGCACGCGGCCGTACACGTGCTCGAGATTCGTGGTCTTGCCGCCAAGCCCCGGACCGTAATACACGATCTTGCAGGAGATTTCACGGGCGGCGTAGTTGATCATCGACATTGGAGTGTCCTTCGCTTACTGAAACAGTCGATCGATCTCATCCTCGGCGCCCGCCAGGATGTTCGGCTGATGCATGGTATCGCGCGCCCGCTGGAACATCGCGGTGAAGAGGCGGGCCAGCTCCTCCACCGTTCCCTTCACCTTCAGGCGCACCAGCCCGAGCGTCGTGCGATTGTCGAAGAGGACCACGAGAATTACGCGGCGGGCGATGTCTACCAGATACATCGACTCCTGCTCGCCCTGATGGAAGAGGGAGCTGAACTCCGTCTCGCCGATGAGGCGTGCGAGCTGGTCGTTCGCGCTGAAGTCGGCCGCGGTGAGCGTGGCGAACGAGGTGGCGTCGAAGCGCGGCTGTTCGCCCACGGTGGCGACGAGCTGCCCGGAGCGATCGACGAGCATCGCGCAGCGGGCATTGCTGTCGTATAAGAACTGCTGGAGCGATCGCATGATCGCGCCGAGGTCATCTTCGGTAAATGACCAGCTGGCAGCACCAACGGGCATCGAGGGTCCTTCAGACGAGGGACTGTTCCATTTGGCGCAGGAGACGCTCGCCACGACGGCGCAGCTTGGGACGAGTCTCCCAGGCTACGTAGTCACGCAGAAGCACCACGTTCTGGGCACTTGCCGTCCCTCCGATGTGCCCCAAAGCCGCCAATCGGCGCCAGGCGCTCGTGCTGAACAGGTTGTACCGGTCACGATGGGTCTGTTGAGTCCAGACGATTAAACCCACCACAACGCCACCGGCGAAGCCGGCCCCCATCGCCTTCCAGCTCACACGTGCCATTACATCTCCCTTCGCGCAGAAAGTGCCTGGGCGATCGTGACGCCATCGGCGTACTCGAGATCGCCCCCTACTGGGATCCCGCGCGCGATGCGCGAGATCATCGGAACGTGCGATGCCAGCTGTCTTTGCACATATAGCGCCGTCGCCTCCCCCTCCAGGCTTGGATTTGTGGCGATGATCACCTCGCGCACGGTACCAGGGGTCACTCGCTCCACCAGGCGGTCGACGTTGAGGTCTTCCGGCCCCACACCATCCAGCGGCGACAGCCGGCCATTGAGCACGTGATATACGCCGCGGTACTCGCCCGCGCGCTCGATGGCGCCAATGTCGCTCGCCTCCTCGACGACGCACACCACCGCCCGATCGCGGCGGGCATCGCCGCAGATGTCGCACGGATCGGCCTCGGTGAGGTTGGCGCACACGGAGCAGCGGCGCACGCGATCGGAGAGCCCCCCCAGCGCGTCGGCCAGCCGCCGGCTCTGCTCAGGCGGCTGTCGAAGCAAGTGGTAGGTGAGGCGGAGCGCGGTCTTGCGCCCAATCCCCGGCAGCCGCGACAGCTCGGTCGCCAGCTCGTCGATCGCCGACATCAGAAGGGCAGCTTGAACGGCAGATTGAGGCCGCCGGTGACCTTCTGCATCTCTTCCTGCGCGGCCAGTGCGGCCTTCTTCTGCACCTCGGTGACCGCGACGAGCACGAGGTCCTCCAGCATCTCGACGTCGGTGGCGCTCACGGCCGAGGGATCGATCTGGATGCGCTTGATCTGCCCTTTCCCGTCGGCGGTGGCCGTGACCATCCCGCCCCCGCTCGTGGCGGTGAGCGTCAGCTTCTCCATCTCTTCCTGCATCTGCTGCAGCTTGCCCTGCATCTGCTGCGCCTGCTGCAGCATCTTCATGAAATCAGCCATGACATCCCGTAGAAAAGTGGCCTGCGGAGCCGCAAGCTACCGAGTGTAAGACGACCGCCGCAACGGATGAATCGCCCTCAATCCATGAGCTCGAGATCGAGCTCGCGCACCGCCGCGTCGAGCGAGGGATCGCGCCGCCGCAGCGTCGAGAGCCGTTCCGCCTTCACCGCCTCCGCCGAGAGCCGGCGCGTCGCGCCCTCGCGCACCGGCGGCGCGACGGGGACGCGCACCACGATGCGCGTCGCGCCTTCCAGCTGCGCCCCGATCGCCGATAGCAATTCCCGCGCGCCATTCATGATCGGCACCTCGAGATCCGCGAAATCCGCCGTGAGCTCAAAGGTGATCTCTCCCGCAGGCGACACCTCGGACGCCGTCGCATGCTCGAGCGCGGCGACCAGCGTCATGCGGCCATCGCTCCGCAGCTTCGCGAGAATGGATTCCCAGCGATCGCGAAGCGCGGCGACGGTGATCGCAAGGCGCTCGGGCGCGGGCTGATGCGTCGCGGATGCGGACGCGGCTGGTGCAGGCGCAACCGGAGCCGACGCGGTGGGCGCGGGCGCGACGGCGTGTGGCGCGGGCGGTGACGTGCGCGCAGGAGCCGGCTGCGGCGGGCGCGGCGGCGAAGGACGCTGCGCGCCGCGCCCATCGCTCTCCGTGCCTCCGCCATCGCCGGGTCCGAGCCCGCGCAGCACGTCCTCGAGCGACACCGTGCGATCCATCAGCGCGAAGCGCACGAGCATTGTCTCGACCAGCATCTGCTGCTGTCCGCTCCGGCGAAAGCGCGGCTCGAGCTCCGTGATCGCGCTCAGCATCCGCAGGAGATCGCCCGCAGCCAGCTGCCCGGCGCGCGCGTTGAGATCCTCGCGCGTACGATCCGAGAGCTCCGCGAGCCCGCCGGTCTCATCCCCCAGCGCGAGCGCGAGCGCCGCGCGCAGAATGTCCGCGAGTCCGCCCAGAAAGGCGCCGAGGTCCACGCCGGCATCCACGAGGCGCGCGACGGCGGGAAAGATCGCCGCCGCATCACGTGCCACGATGAGATCGTAGATCGCGAGATATTCATCTTCCGCGATGAGCCCCAGCGCCTCACGCACACGCTCAGCCGTGATCACGCCTTCGCCGAGCGAGAGCGTCTGGTCCGCGAGGCTGAGCGCATCGCGCATCGAGCCGTCCGCCGCGCGCGCGAGCATCGCGAGCGCGTCCGGCGTCGCCTCGACGTTCTCCGTCGCGAGCACCGCGGCGAGCCGCGCGCGCACATCGGCGGGGCCGATGCGCTTGAAGTCGAAGCGCTGCAGGCGGCTCAGCACCGGCGCTGCCGCCTGAGCGATCTTCTGCGGCTCGGTGGTGGCGAACACGAACACGACGCGCGGCGGCGGCTCCTCCAGCACCTTGAGCAGCGCATTCCACGCCTCGCGCGTGAGCATGTGCGCTTCGTCGACGATGTAGACCTTGTAGTGGTTGTCCCCCGACGGCGCGTACATCGCGCGCTCGCGCAGATCGCGCGCGTCATCGACGCCGCGATTCGACGCCGCGTCGATCTCCACGACGTCGAGGCTCGTGCTCCCGGTCCAGATGCGCGTGCAGCTCGAGCACACGCCGCACGGCTCGCCGTCGTCCGTCTTGTTCTCGCAGTTGAGCGCCATCGCGAGCACGCGCGCGAGCGTCGTCTTCCCCACGCCGCGCGGCCCGCACAGCAGATAGCCGTGGGCGACCCGCCCGCGGGCGATCGCGCCCTTGAGCGTGTTGCTGACGTGCGACTGAACCGCCACATCGGCAAAGCGTTTCGGGCGGTACTTGCGGGCGAGCGAGATGTGCATGGCGGCGGGAAATGCGAGGAGAGCCCGGCGGTCTGCCCGCCGGGCTCTCCTCGACCGGTTCACCAGCTATGAGATTGCGCGACGCTGCCGCCCCACGGGCGTTCAGTTTTCCGCGCAATATCCCAGGTCTGACGAGGCGAGGAACGGCACCTCATGCCGCTGCTACCTTTCGGTCCTGACGGAGTTAGAGGGCGAACTTCCCTCGGGACCTGGGACGACTGAAATATACGCGCCGGCGAGAGGCGCGACAACATTCGCCCCTCGCCGACACGCCTCGTGCATCAGGGCTTTTGCTTGACCGTCACTTTGGGCACGGTCACGCTCGTCGTCTCTTTCTTCACTTCCAATTTCGGCGTCACGGCCGTGATCGTGTCCTTCGACGTTTCCACGACGGGCATCTTGACCGTGTCCGTTTGGGACGTCACGCGAGGCGTCTGCACGACGACATCGCCATCCGAATTTTTCTTGCATCCGGCGAGTACTCCCGCCGCGAGCGCGAGCACTACGAAGGCCTTTTTCACGTTGTCCGAGCTCCGCTGGAGAGGCTATCGCAGCAAGCAACCTTCGAGCCAATCTCGGTAAGGCAGCGGAGAGTACCTGCGTAAGGCAGCGGACAGTACCTGCGTAGGGCAGCGGCTAGTACCTGCAACGGCTGACCACGAATCAAACCAATAAAAGACGAATCGAACCCGACGCGGCGAGAAATTCTCTCCCGTACATGATTCGATTCGTCGTTATTGGTCTGATTCGTGAACGCAGTTGGCAGTTACTTCATCCCTGATCACGAAACAGACAAGAGGAGCGCGAAGGCAGCGGATAGTACCTGCAACTGCTCATCACGAATCAAACCAATGAAAGACGAATCGAACCCGACGCAGCGAGAGATTCTCGCGCGTACATGATTCGATCGCGAACTGCCAACTACGAGCACGAAAAAGGAAAAAAAGGCCGGCATCGAACTGTCTGTGCGACGCGCTGACGACGCGTGTGGAAGGCTCTTTTATTTTTTTTCAAAAGGCTCAACGCTTCGCTTCCATCTGCGCAGTCAACCAATAAATCGCTTCATGAGCCAGAGCGGCTAAAATCCGTCTCCACAAGATTCGATTCCGGCCCTTTTTTGCCGTTTTCGTGCTTGCAGTTGGCAATTACTTCATCCCTAATCACACCAAAAGACGAATCGAATCCGACGAGGCGAGAGACTCTCTCCCGTACATGATTCGATTCGTCGTTATTGGTCTGATTCGTGTTCGCAGTTGGCAGTTACTTCATCCCTATTCACACCAAAGAAGAATCAACCCCGACGCAGCGAGAGACTCTCTCCCATACACGGTTCGATTCGTCGTTATTGGTCTGATTCGTGTTCGCAGTTGGCAGTTACTCCATCCCTCACAACACCAACCCCTCAACCCTCGAACGTCTCACGCTGCAACCGCCGCGTGCGCCGTAGCTCGTACACCTGCCCCACCTCGCCGCCCAGAATGAAAATGAGCGCCGCGTAGTACACCCAGAACACGACGATCACGATGCCGTATAGCGTGCCCGCGTACAGGCTCCCTGGATTGAACGACCCGATGTACGCCGTGAAGAGCTGCTTCGCGAGCTCGAACAGCACGCTCGTGAACAACGCCCCCACCATCGCCGCCTCCCATCGAATCTTCCGGCTCGGCAAAAACTTGTAGAGCGAGAAGAACATCCCGATGATGAACATCAGGGCGAGGATGTTGCCGAACCAGAATTCGAGCCGAATGCGGAACGAAGCGCGAAAGCCGACCTCCGTGAGCGCGCCCATCGCCTTGCTCGTCGCGATCTTGAGATACGCGGACAACACCGTGTAGACCACGAAGAGCAGCGTGCTCACGATCGTGATCTTGATGTCGAACAGCTTCCCCTTGATGAAGTCGAGCCCCTGCTCGATGTCGAACACTTCACAGAGTGCGGAGCGAAGCGTCCCGAAGAGGCGCGTCGAGAACCAGATGAAGGCGATCGCGCCGAGCAGCCCCACGGATCCGCGCGCCTTGATGACGCCGTCGAGCACCCGGTGCAGCTGCACGTCGCCGGTCTCCGCGTGCGGCGGCAGCAAGTTGTCGATGAACGCCCAGATGATGTTCGTCGACTGCTCGGCGCTCTCGTTGAGCACGTAGCCGAGCCCGGAGAGCAGGAGCAGCGTGAACGGAACCGCGGCGAGCAGGAGGTTGAACGCAATGCCGCCGGCGAGAAACGAAATGTTGTCTTCGCCGGCGACATCCCAAATGCGACGCGCGTAGTCCTTCACCGTCCACCAGAAGCGGTGGAGGAACGAGCGGCCGTTCATCGAGTGAGAGGGCCGTTCGCGGCCGGCTCAGCCGGCGTGCGGATCGCCGGGCTCCGTGTCCCTCGGTAGCGGTTGCGCGGCGGCCGCGCGACGCGGCGGCGTGCGCGAGACGTCGGCGCCAGCCTGGTACGCCGCCTTCGTCTCCGCGAGCCTCGCCTCGAGCTCCTCACGCGCCTGCGCCGCCGCCTCGCGGCCCGCGCGAATCGCCTCGGTCGCCTGATGCTTCTTCAGGTCGATCGCCTGGCGCGCGGAGTCAATGGTGCTGCCCACGGTGCGCTTTGCCTTCGCGTAGCGGTCCACCACGGTGTCGCCCCAGTCACCCGCAACATCCTTCGCGGCATCCTTCATTTCGCTCGCCTTGCGCTTGATGTCGCGACGAGTCTCCTCGCCCGACTGCGGAGCGAGCAGGAGCGCGATCCCCGCACCGATGGCTGCGCCGAGCAGAAAAGAGCCGAGCCCGCCGCCGCTCTTCTCCTCGATCACGTAATAGCGTTCGTCATCATCTTCTTCGTGTCGCGACATACAGACTCCCTCGTTTTTACCGACGCCCCTTGGCCTTCCCTTTCGCCTTCTCACTGCTCTTCTCCTTTGCCGCGACGGCCTTCACCACCGGTTTCGTCGCGCCGTTCGTTTCGACGTTTCCATCGCTCTGGATGTCGCTCGTCGCCGCGGCGCCGATGAGCGTGCCCAGCTCGGCGCGCACCTCCCGCTCCGACACTCCGAGCGTGCGCGCGGTGCGCTCGACATCGCCGCCCGTCGCGGAGAACGTCCGCAAGAGCATCTGGCGTCTCACATCGGCAAGGGTCGCGCCCACGTTGAGCGTGACCGTCGCCTGACTGCTGTCGGCCTGCGCGCGCAGCCGGCGGGGGATGATGTCGGCGGTGCCGATGCTCGTCCCCTTCGACATGATAACCGCGCTCTCGATCGTATTGCGAAGCTCGCGCACGTTGCCCGGCCAGTTGTGGCGCAGAATCCACTCCATCGCGTCATCCTCGAAGGCCTGGATCTTCTTGCCGTTCTCGCGCGAAAAGCGATTGAGGAACTCCGCCGCGAGCAGCTTGATGTCGCCCACGCGATCGCGCAGCGGCGGGAGCTCTATCTCGACCACGGCGAGCCGATAGTAGAGATCCTCGCGAATCTCTCCGTCGTCGAGCGCCTGCGTCAAGTTCTTGTTCGTGGCGGCGACGACGCGGATGTCGACAGGAATCTCTTTCTTGCCGCCCAGGCGCCTGACCGAACGCGACTCGAGCGCGCGGAGGAGCTTCACCTGGATGTCGGTCGCCATCTCCCCGACTTCGTCCAGAAAGAGAGTGCCGCCATCAGCCATCTCGAAGGCGCCCGGCTTCTCGTTCGTGGAGCCGGTGAAGGCGCCTTTCTCGTGGCCGAACAGCTCGTTCTCGAGGATGTCCTTGGGAAGCGCGGCGCAGTTCAGCGCGAGGAACGGCCCTTTCGCGCGATCACTCTTTTGATGGATTGCGCGCGCAACCAGTTCCTTCCCCGTGCCGCTTTCGCCGAGTATGAGGACGGAGGCCGTGGAGGGAGCGACGGCGTCGAGGATGCCGTAGACCGTGCGCATCGCTTCGGACTGCCCCGTGAGCTCGCCGTAGTGCGTGAGCGTCTGGAGCTCGGTGGTGAGGGCGCGATTGGTTTGCTTCAGCTCGAAGCTCTCGATCGCCTTTTTGATCAGCGCCTTGAGCTCGCTCAACTTCTCGGCGTTGAGCGGCTTCTCGATGAAATAGAAAGCGCCACCATCGGTGACGGCGTCGACGGCGGAGCGGATGGTGCCCTGCCCCGAGATGACGATGCACTCAGTGGCCATGCCGCGCTGACGGATCTCGCGCAGCAGGGTGACGCCGTCGACTTTCGGCATCTTGAGATCGGCGAGGACGACGCCGAACGGCTCCGCGATGAGGCGCTCGAGCGCGCGCTGGCCGTCGCTCGCGATCTCGGTCTCGTAGCCTTCGTCGCGAAGAATGGCGCTCAACCCTTCGGTGATGGCGCGTTCATCGTCGGCGATCAGGATCTTGGCGGTCATGTATTCGAGTCGACTCCAGCACGCGCGAGCGCAGGGAACAGCAGGTGTGTTTCGTCTTCGTCGGAGCTGAGCCGAATGGCGCAGTCGGCAGCGAGTCCTTCCATCTTAGCAGCGATCGGCCTTCCGGCGCCGCCGATCAGTCGCAGCGACACATTTCCGTCGGACTCCGCGAGCTTGCCGGAGACCTCGAGATTGGCGCCGATGGTGACATCGAGCGCCTCGGCGAGGAGAGCGCGGGCGGTGTCGCCGTCGGCTGCCACAAACATATGTTCCGCTTCATACACCACTGTCAACGATCCGCCCCCGGTCGCCGCAATGGCGCCGTACAAGACCAGGAGCGGATCCAGTACTACTCGCAAATCTACGGGGTTTACAGCCGGCCGCGCCAACGCCAACAGGGCTTCGACCAGGGGAATCGTGCGTTCGAGCTCTGCTGCTGCGGCCGCTGCGAAGGGGGCCAGCGCCGCCCCCTGTGTTCCTGCCCGTACACTGCGAGACCGCACGACCTCGAGATTCAGCGCAAGACCATTCAACGGGTTCTTCAGCTCGTGGGCTGCCCGGCCAGCCAGTCGCGCGAGGGCGCCGAGCCAGAGTGATGGCGCGGCGCCCGCGTGATCATTCGCCAGCGTCCGGATCGTCGGGCGCGGCCTCCACCGCGACGCCCCCCGAGATGCGCCGGCGTTGCTCCGGCGCCGCCACGAAGCGAGTGACCGCGTCGGCAGTGCCGCCGATGCGTAGCTGCTCGAACAGAAAGCCGAAGGTCTTGTCGTACGCGCGGCCGATCTTCGCCTTCACATCCTCCGGAAGATCCCAGAGATCGCGCTTGAACGGCCCCAGTGCCTTCTTCCGACTCTTGTAATAGAACTGCTCGTCGGAGTCGCCGGCCTTGCGCTCGTCCTTCGCATTCTCGTCGAGCCACTTGTAGATGCGCGCGCGAAGCTCGGCGGGCATCTGCTCGTACAAAATGTTCTGAAAGTTCGTCGCGAGATGAATCTCGGCCGTCTCGATGCGCGGGAAGTTGTCGAACGCGCTGTCGGGGAGCGTCGACGCGCCGTGCTGCACGGCGCCAGACATTCCGAACTCATCACGCGCGACTTTGGAGAGCGCCTCGAGCGCCGCGAGGTCGAGCTTCACGTCGGCGATCCCGCCATCGGGGAGCACAACGCCGCCGTGCGAGGTTCCCGTCTGCACCGAGATCTTCGAAAGCCCGACCGCTCCGGGCGCGCGCTTCTCGAGCGCTTTCACGAAGCCCGACATGAACGCACGCAGCTCGGGGACGGTGCTGTTCTGCGTGCCGACCTCGCCGATCTCACCGCCGATCGAGATCGTCACCCCCGCAGGCTCGATCGAGCGCACATAGGCCGCAATCTCCGAGGCCGTCTCGTAGTTGAGCTCCTGCTGCGCGTCGAGCGTCGGAAGATGGATGTCGACGAGCGTCGACGTATCGACATCGATGTTGTAGAAGCCGGCGGAGATTGCCTCCAGGGCCAGCTGCTTCACCGCGGCGACTTCGCCCGTCGGGTCGGCAGCGAACTTTTTTGCGTTCACCTGGAAGTGATCGCCCTGAATGAACACGGGGCCGCGAAAACCCTCGCGCAGCGCGGCCGCGAGCATCACGATCACGTACTCGGAGGGGCGCTGGGCGGTGTAGGCGATCTCCGAACGGGCGATCTCGAGAATGAACGCGCCGGCGTTCATGCGCACGGCGGTGCGGAAGATGGCGCGCGCCGTGTCGTACGACATGCCGCGCACATTCATCGCGGGAACGGTGAACCCCCTCACCTCACCGCGGCCGCGCGCCTCGTACAGCGCGTGAATGGACGCCGGGCGCACGCCGACGGCCTGTGCCGTCTCCCAGATCATCCACTGGGCCGTGTCCTTCGCCTGCCCCTCGCCGAACACCGCCTGACGCACGAGCGTGTCCATCTTCGCCGTGCGGAGCGCCGCCTCGTTGTGGACGGTGAGCCGTCCTTGATGTACCTCGATGTCGCCGCCAAATGCGGTCGACGACGCCGTTCCCTGAGCCTGCATTACTCCTCCAAAGTCGTCGTCTCCAGGCTCCCGAGCGGGGAACGAGGAAGAAGGAGGAAAGTCGCCAACCCCACTCCGCGAGGCAAGGGTTGGAGCCTCCATCTCATGCGGCGTTGGCCGCGAACCTGGATTCCAAATCTACCTCGACGACCGGACCCGAACGTCAGAGAATGCTGACCGTCAAGCCCAAGGTCAGCGAACGCTGACCGTCAAGCCATCGTACGCCGGGAAAATCCCCGGCGGCAGCGCCTCTTCCAGCTTCGCGTGGAAGTTGTCGTGCGTGAGATGGGTGAGGTACGTGCGCTCCGCGCCCACCGTGTGCGCCGTCTCGATGGCCTCGGGCACGCTCATGTGCGTGGGATGCTCGCGCCAGAAGAGCGCGTTAAGCACGAGCACCTCTACGCCGCGCAGCGCCTCGAGCGCCTCCGGCGGGAGTCGCTTCGCATCGGTGACGTAGCCGAGGGCGCCGATGCGGTAGCCGAACACCGTCGTGTGGCCGTGCGGAACGGCGATCGGCATCACGCGCTCGCCCGCGATCTCCGCCGGCTCGCCTGCGACGAGCGTCGTGAGATCGCCCTCGGGCTTCGTGGTGCCCGGCAGCGGCCGCATGCGCTCGTCGAAGATGTACGCAAAGCGCTGTTCCAGCGTGCGCACCGTTTCCGCCGGCCCGTACATGTGAAGCCGGGTCTTGCTGCGCGCCGAGAGCGCACGCACATCGTCGATGCCGTGGATGTGATCCGCGTGCTCGTGCGTGAACAGAATCGCGTCGACGTGGTCGACGCGCGCCGCGATCAACTGCAGCCGGAGCTCGGGCGGCGTGTCGATGAGGATGCGCTTGCCCGCATCCGTCTCCACGAGCGCGCCGCTGCGCGAGCGTCGGTCGCGCGGATCGCTGCTGTTGCACACCTCGCAGTCACAGCCGATCTGCGGAACGCCGAAGCTCGTCCCCGTGCCGAGGAAGGTGAGCCTCACACCACCTCGACGCGCAGCAGATTCGTGGTCCCCGGCACGTCGAACGGGACACCAGCGGTCACGAGCACGCGATCGCCGCGCTGGGCAAGCCCGCGCCGCTCGATCACCGAGCGCGCGTGCTCGAACATCTCTTCGTAGGTCGCCGCGCGCGGCACGAGCTCCGGAACTACGCCCCACACGAGTGCGAGCTGCCGGAAGGTGCGCTCGGTATCCGTGAGCACGAGGATCGGCACACCCGGACGATGCGACGCGATGATGCGCGCGCTGAATCCGCTCTTTGTGATCACCACTACGAGCGGCGCGCCGAGCGATCGCGCAGCGGCTGTCGTCGCGGCGGCGATCGCATCCTCGGTCGCCACGTGCCCTTCCACATCCTGTGGCACCTCGAGGGCGGCGTGCGGGAGCGGGCGACGCTCGATCTCCATGATGATGCGCGTCATCGCGGCGACCGCGAGCTGCGGATACGCCCCCGCCGCCGTCTCGGCTGACAGCATCACGGCGTCGGTGCCATCGAGAATCGCGTTGGCGACATCGCTCGCCTCGGCGCGCGTGGGACGCGGATTCGTCACCATCGACTCGAGCATCTGCGTGGCGGTGATCACCGGACGTCCGAGCGCGTTGCAGACGGCGATGATGCGCTTCTGCGCGATCGGCACTTCCTCGAAGGGGAGCTCGACGCCGAGGTCGCCACGCGCGACCATCACGGCATCGGAGGCCTCGACGATGCTGCCGATCGCGGCGAGCGCGGTGTCTTTCTCGATCTTCGCGACGACGAGCATCCCGGCTGGGATGAGCAGTCGCAGCGACGAGATATCCTCGGCGCGGCGCACGAAGCTGAGCGCGAGGTAGTCGAGCTGCTGCGCCACGGCGAAGGTAATGTCGGCGCGATCCTTTTCGGTGATGGACGGCGCGGAGACCGCGACCCCGGGGAGATTCATTCCCTTGTGGCTACGCAGCAGCCCGCCGTGCACGACGCGCGCGCGCACGCGCGGTGCGTTGACGTCGAGCACCACGAGGTCGATCAGCCCATCGTCCATGAGCACGCGGTCGCCCACGCGCACGTCGTGCGCGAGTGCCTCGTAGGTCACCGGAATCTCGTTCGGCGTTTCGAGTCCTTCGGGCACGAGGACGATGTCATCGCCGGCCTGGAGCTCGCGTGGCGCCGGGAGATCGCCCACGCGAATGCGCGGGCCCTGGAGATCGCCAAGAATGGCGACGGGGCGGCCGAGCATCGTCGCGCACTTGCGCACGAGGGCGATCGTCGCCGCATGCTCGTCGTGCGTGCCGTGCGAGAAGTTGATGCGCGCGACATCGAGCCCGGATTGCATGAGCGACTTGATCACGCTCTCGCTGTTGGAGGCGGGGCCGAGCGTGCAGACGATCTTTGTGCGAGGAATCGGCGAGGCCAAGATCAGGTCCGGGTGGGGGAGAACGAGCAGGGATGGTCGATTCTGTGACAGGCGGGGAGAAAATACCCGTCCGAGGACGCCTTAACGAGGTGCGAGCGCGGACGTCTCATCGGCAGATCACAGAGAGTCATTCACAAATCTAGTGGAGGGTCACGATATGCCGATTGGACGTCGCGCTACCGCCATTGCCACGATGGTGGCCATGGCAGCGATCATGGCCGCAGCTGCCTGTAGCTCCGACTCCGCCGTCAATTCCGGTACCACGGTTGCGGACAGCGAGATCGATCAGACGGTGGCCGCCGACGCGGGTGAGAGCTTTGCGGATGGGGTGAGCCAGTTCCAGGAGAACGAGAGTTTCGAGGAGCACATGAGCGCCGGATCGTCGACCTTCCTGGCGGGGCGGAGCGGCGCCGGCTTTGGCACGGACTCGCGGACGGTGACGTGCGGCGGGCCGGATGCCAACGGATGGTTCGGCTGCATCGCGTACACGGATCGGGGACTCACGATCACGCGGCAGGTGCGTTTCTGGAGTGGCGGGAGCTACGCACTTGGATGGAGCGCCACGCTTACCGACTCCGTGAATCACCGCTGGACGCGCAGCGGCACCTTCGCGAGCGTCGTGAAGCCCGGCAAGACGTTCTCGATCAACGAGGCCGACACGGCGTCGATGGTGGTGACGCACGGGCCGCCGGTGTTGCACACGTGGAATGGCGCGGGGATCGCGCACGACAGCAGCACGTACGCGGTGAACAACGTCACGCGCATCTTCGCCTACACGGCGGCAGACACCGCAGACGCGCTCACCTTCACAATGCCGCGCGCCGACAATCCGTATCCCACGTCCGGTTCGTTCTCGCGGAATCTGACGATCCACGTCACCGCGGGCGCCTTCGACAAGACGGTCACGCGCGTCGCGAAGGTCACCTTCGACGGATCAGCGACGGCTGTGCTGCAGGTGGGCGCGCTGACGTGTAGTCTCGATCTCGTGACGGGAGTGGTGTCGGGTTGCCACTGAGAGAGTCCGGCCCGCGGCTCAGGGAGGAGTGAAGAGTAACTGCTCACTGCGTGCACGAATCAAACCAATGAAGACGAATCGAATCTTGTGGCGACTGAATTCTGTCGCGCGAGTTTGAAAAAAATCTTGAATGGAACCGCGCGAATAGAGGCTGAGGGCGTGGGCTGTTAACCAAAAAAACAGCTCTTTCCAAGTGTGACGTCAGCCCATCGCACCAACGGTTCGATTCGTCTTCATTGGTTTGATTCGTGCTCGCAGTGAGCAGTTACTCTTAACTCCGAAGCTATTCGGCGCTGACGGTAGCGCCGAGCGTGCGCCGCTTGGCCTCGAGTCCCGCAATGAGCGTGTCGAACGACTTCTCGAAGCTCGCGAGCCCCTCGCGCAGAAGCGTGTCGGTGATGCCCTTCAGCGGCACGCCAAACTTCTCGAGCTTCGCGATGAGCGCGCGCTCCTCATCGATGTTGGTGTCCACGGTGCGCTTCGTCACGCCATGATCCGCGAAGGCGGTGATCGTCGCCGGCGGCATCGTGTTCACCGTGTCGGGGCCGATGAGATCCTCGACGTACACCACATCGCGATAGGCGGGGTTCTTCGCGCTCGTGCTGGCCCACAGCGGGCGCTGCACGCGCGCGCCGCGTGAAGCGAGCGCCTCCCAGCGCGCGCCCGAGAACTTCTCGCGGAAGAGCGCATAGGCGAGCTTCGCATTCGCCACTGCGATGCGCCCGCGAAACGCCTTCGCCTCATCGGCACGCGCCGGCGCGGCGGCGACGATCGCGTCGAGGCGCTTCTCGGCCTCCGTATCCACGCGGCTCACGAAGAACGACGCGACCGACGCGATCGCGCTCAGTGGCAGCCCGCGCTTCGCGCGCTCCTCGAGCGCCGAGATGTACGACTCGATGATGGTCGCGTACGCATCCACCGAGAAGAGCAGCGTGATGTTGACGTTGATGCCATCCGCGAGTAGACGCCGCGCCGCGGTCGCGCCTGCCTCGGTGCCCGGCACCTTGATCATCACATTGGTCCGATCGACCACCGCCCACAGCCGCCGCGCTTCGGCGATCGTGTCGTCGACGCTATTCGCCGCTCCGGGTGAGACCTCGATCGACACGTAGCCGTCGACACCCTTGCTCTTCTCGTGAACGGCGCGGAAGATGTCGCACGCAGCGCGCACGTCGTCGGTCTCGACGAGCTCGAACAGCTCCCACGCGCTCAGCTCCGGTGACGCGCCCGCGAGCTGCGCATCGTACGCACGCCCCTCGGCGAGCGCTTTCTCGAAGATCGTCGGATTCGAGGTCATCCCCGTGAGGGAGTCGCGCTCGATGCGTCGCGCGAGCTCGCCGCTGCGGAGCAGCGAACGGTCGATGAAGTCGAGCCAGATCGACTGGCCCGCGTCGTGGAGCTGCTGTAAGCGATCCATGCTCGCGCCGGGAGAGAGGAAGCGGGAAAGATAGCGGGCGTCCGGCTTAGTGAAACAGAGCGGGTAGCGCCGAGTGACTTCCTTGATGAGGCGACACTGACGAAAAAAACGGACACTGACGGAGACCGCGATTTGCGGGCTTCTCCGTGTGCGTCCGTTCAATCCGTTTGTGTGGTCTCACACATCGCCCGTGCCCCGCCCCACGCGTCTCCTCAACCTCTAGGCGCACTCAACGGCTGAAAGCTCGAGATCGACTCCGCCGGCTCGAGAAAGGGCTCCACCCCCTCGCAGGCGATCCACGCATGCGCCTCGAGCACGCTCCCTTCCGCGCGTCGCACGCCGATGACGACGCGCGCGTCGTGTCCGGAACGGCGCAGGAGCAGCGCGAGCACCGTGGCGCGGCGCAGGCAGCTGTGGCGCCAGATCCACTTGCCCCGATGCAGAATGCGATCGACGTGGTGGGCGAGCAGCGAAGGGCTGACGCACTCGCCGCCCGCGGGCACGCGTGCGAGCCACGCGAACGAGCGGCTGGCGGGAAAGAGCTCGAGCACGCACGGCACGGCCGCGCACGCGGTCACGATCTCGAGCTTCGTGCGAAGTCGCACGCTAGCGAGCGCCCGTCTCGCTCACCGCGCGCGCCTCGAGCGACTCATTTCGTGGTGTACGTCGGAGTTTTCGCGTCCGCCGACACGACGAAGTTGATCCACATGCCGCTCGGCGCGTGTCCGGGAACGCCGCACGCAATCACGTATTGGCCGGCCGGAGATGCCTTGAAGGTCGTCTTGTCGGTGCCGTCAGTCGGGAGTCCGCCGGTGACGTCATTCGTGTAGGCGCGCGGAATCGCGGGGTCCACTGGCTGCGCGGGGAACGGCATCTTGTTGGGGAGCACGATCGCGGAGTGCGGGATCGCGTCTTCGTTCTTGAAGGACCAGCTCACCGTCCATCCCGCGGGCACGGTGATGGTCGCACCGCCGTTGGAGGCGCCGTTGAAATTCATTCCACCGTTCACCGAGCCGTGCGCGGCGAAGAGCTGCAGCGAGACGGTTTTCGCTGCGGAATCGTACGACATGAACTCGTTCACCTTCGTGCCGGGAACCACCGGCGCGGTGGAATCGGCGGGCGCGGAATTCGCAGCCTTAGCGGGAATCTTCGCCGGCTTGCTCGCGTTGACGTGGCGCTTTGGCGTCACGCCGCCCGAGCCCTGCGCTGCGATCGATGTGCTCAGGAAGAGCGCCGCGCCGATCGCCGTTGCCCGAATAGCCTGCATGTTGACTCCGCCCACAGAGTGAGTGCTGCCGCTGAATATAGAGATACCCGGCGAGCAGTGGAACGATCGTGCCAGCGGGCTGCGTCAGGGTTTAATGCGCTTGAGCGAGTCCAGCGAGGCGGTGAGCGAGTCCATGTGCTTCTTGCGCGCATCGATCTCGGCGTGAATCGCGCGGAGCTCTTCGAGGAACTGCGCGTTGTTTACCGATGCGGGCGCGGGAGCGGGAGTAGCGGACGGCGATGCGACAGCCGGTGAAGGGGTCGCGGGCGAAGATGACGCGGCAGGCGAGCTACTCGGCACAGTCTGGCTCGACGGCGCGATCGACGGCGGCGTCACCGCGGGACGCTGCGCAGGAGCGATCAGCTGCTGCGTCGGCGCCGATTGCGCGAGGTGCTGGCGCGTGGCGGGCGGCACCGCGCGCACGCGCTTCGCGACCAAAGCCGCATGGTGCTCGACAGGCGGCGTGACGACGCGAGCGTTGGTCGACGAATCGGGCGCGACAGTGCTCTGTGCGGCAGTGCTCTCTGCGGCAGCGCTCGATGCGGCAGTGCTCGGCGCGGCCGCCACCGTCACGACCGTCTCCGCGCGCGCCGCGACGGGCGGCGCTACCGAGCGCTGCATGCCGCGCACGGTGAGAGCGCTCGTGAGCACTGCGACGAGCACGCTGCTCGTGAGCATGAGTCCCGCGAGCAGCCAGCGGTCCGCGGTCGCGAGCCCCGTACGAGCGCTCGGTGCGATCGATGCGGAACTCGCGTCGCTCGACGCGCTCTCGGCGATCGCGCGAAGCGAATGAGGCTTCGCCACTATCGGCGGCGAGGTTTCGGCGCTCGGCGGCGAAGCGCGCTCCCGTCGCGCAACCGCGCGCGCGGCCATGTACGCGCGCGGGAGCGTCGCATTCCGCTGCCCGCCGCGTCGCCCCGCAATACGTGATGCGCCTGCCGGCTCCCGACCCGAGTTGCCCTCGGGATGCATCGCAAGCGCGGTCGGCAGCGCCGCGAGAAAGTCTCCCCACGTGACTTCGGCTGCGGGCGTGACGAGATGGGCGTCCGCGCCCAGGATTGCTACCGAGCGCGACGTCGATTCAACAGCGGTGTCTTCTTGTGACATTTGGGCCCGTGGTCGAGGCGCGCCGGTCTTCCGGATGCGCTCCTATTCGACGAACGGCCGTCGCGCCACGTTACGAGATTCTCATGCGTCCGGCTGCGGCTCCGCGAACCAGCGGAAGAACAGCACCGAGATGACTGCGAGCACGTACGTACCGCCGAGCGTCAGAAGTAATCCACCAGCCACTTGCTGATCCTCGAGCGCAGACAGCGCGGTGACACGCGGCGCGAGCTCGTAGATGCCGTACGCCGGATATTCCGCGAGCAGGAGCCACATCGAGAGGTAGAGGTGCGCCTGCGTTCCTGCGAACAGATAGAGCATGCGCATGGGCGGTCCGAAGTGCGCGCGCAGCGGGACATCGATCACTACCGGCCACCAGAACGCGAGCCCGGAGAGAAACCAGGCGAGATCCAGCGCGAATGCGCCGAGCTGCGTGCGCATGAGCGTGTCGACGATGAGAACGGCGTGCGTTCCCAGCATCACGAGCGTGAACATGATCATCGCGAACAGCGGAGTGGTGAGCGCGCGAATGATTTTCGCCGCGGCACCGTTGCGCTCGAACAGCGCGCGCAGGCGATCGCCGTCGATCCCGCGGAGGAGCAGCGGCGGCGCGATCATCGCGAGTGCGAGGAACTGCGCCGCGTGCACGCTCGCGAGATAGCCGGTGCCCAGTGGTCCGCCGGGCCAGTCGAGTGCCATCCAGACGAGTGCGACGCCGATCCAGCCGCCGATGCGACGGCCCGTGCTCGACGGAGCCTCGTGCGCGCCCGTTGCCGAAGGACGTGACAGTCGAAAGTACGCGGCGCCGAGGGCGAGCACCGCGAGCCACACGCCGGGATACGGCTGCCACTGCCACTTCCAGGGAATCCCTCGTGCCGAACACCACCACTGCACGTTCATGCGTTCACTTCACCTGCACGAGGAGCGGAAGGTCATGCGCCCAGTCCATTTGGCGCGTGCCGAACGGATAGACGACGTGCGCGCTGTCGTCGCGCGTGAAGGCGATTACCTGCGCGGCGTGGCCAACGTCGTACGCGCCCGACGAGTCCGGGGCGCCGAGCGCGGCGGGGGCGACATCGACGGACTTCTCGATGGCCTTCACCTGCTCGGGCGTGCCGCGCAGACCGATGAACGATGGATCGAAGTTCGCGAGCCACGCTCCGAGCTTCTCCGGCGTGTCGCGCGCGGGGTCGGTGGTGATGAAGACCACGCGCACCTTGCCGGTGACGTCGTACGGGAGATTCCGCATCACGGCCGCGATGTTCGTCATGTGCACCGGGCACACGTCCGGACAGTTGAGGTAGCCGAAGAAGAGAAGCGTGACCGTGTCGTCAGTCTTCGCGCGGAAGTCGAAGGGCTGGCCATGCACGTCGGCGAGCGTGAAGCTCGGCCGAGGCAGTGCGTGCGCGAGCGTCGTGCCGCGAAAGGCCTTGCCTCCGCTCTCGGCGCTGACGCCACATCCCGCGAGTGCGAGCATCGCCGAGAGAAGCGTGAGCGCGAACAGGGCGCGGGAGGTGTGATGCGAGGTGAGAGTCACCCGCGAAAGATAATGGCTACGACGCGGTGATACGCGCGACAGATCTCAGTTTCGTTCACGCGTCTGGTACATGAATGCGAGCAGCCCCTCATCGTCGAGCGCGATCCAGTCAGCGGGATAGTGCCAGTATCGGCGGCACACCGTTTGGCTGTCGAAGACGAGGCACGTAGATCCGATGGCGCCGGGAACGTGGCGCGCGTCGAGCTCCGCGATGAGCCAGAGCGTGCCGGCCGCATCTCGCAGGGACCGTCTGTGAATCGTATGAGAGCTGGACAAGATTGCTCCACGAGGCGCTTACTCTCGCCGTTCGCGTACGCGACTATACGCCCGCGTGCGCATGTATTCGTGAAGAATCCTTTGTCGCAAGAATAGTGCGACGAGTATCAGGAAGGCGGCGGATTGTCCTCGGTGTAGTACTCATCGATACACGCGGACACGATCCGGTTCAGGCGCGCCTCGGTTCGCGTCGACAGCGTGGTCGGAAGCGTCATCCACAACTGCTTCAGATCGACGAGCAGCTGCTCTGCGCGGACACGCTGGAGACGCGCTTTGGCGCATGCGACGCGCAGCGCCTTCCGTAAATCGGCATCGATTTCCGCTTGTGGAGAATCGAGCGTCTCGCCCTCGCAGAGCGAGCGTTCGAGGGCGGAGCAGAGCTCCGCGACAGCCTCCGCATCGAGATGCGGCGCGACTCTGAGGACACGCGCGGTGCGATCGTGCCCCGCGCTGCCGATCGTCGATGAGCTGAGCGAGAGACGTGTCCCGGTCTCGTCCTTCGAGCGAGCCATGGGGTGCCTAGCTCGCGAGCGACGCATAGTCGTCCTGCGTCGCCTGATAGCAGCCGCACGAAGCTCCCTCGAGACCGATGCGATCCGTGACGGTGATCGTGCCGCGCGAATACTTGATGTAGCCGGCGTTCTGCAGTACTCCAGCCGCGAGAGTCACGGCTGGACGATGCACGCCAAGCATGTAGGAGAGGAACTCCTGGGTCAGCTTGAAGACGTCGCCGTCGACGCGATCGTGCGTGATGAGAAGCCAGCGCGCACATCGCTCCTCGAGCGAATGCAGGCGGTTGCAGGCGACGGACTGCGCGACCTGGTTGAACAAGGCGAGCGCGTAGCGAAGAAAGATGCGCTCGAGATGATCGCTCTCGGCAACGACTGCGCGGAACGCTGCGGAGGGAATGCGATAGGCCTCGCCTTCCACTTGCACGAGCGCGCGCGTGGGCTCGGAGCTCGCGCGCAACAGCACGGGAACGCCAACCATCCCTTCGAGTCCGATCGTGCCGACTTCGACAGAGCCATCGGTCGTGCCATGAATCATCGAGACGCAGCCGGTTGTCGGAAAGTAGACGTGCTCGATTTCCGCGCCCGGTTCGTACAGCACCTCGCGCAGGGCAAGTGACACCGGCTTGAGCTGGATCGCGATCAGCGCGCGATCATCGGGAGAGAGCGCGGCCAGCAGAAAGTTGGCCGTGATGGGCCGCGATGCTTGCGGCGGCGACTTCATCTTTAGTGACATGATTTCCCCGATCGTGCCGAATGGGAACACCCATATCACGGCAGATGGGAAGGAGCGGTAGGTACCGCGATCCCCAGTGTCGATAGATGAATGCGTGGGAACATGATCACCACGATTCGATTTTATCCTGTCTCTAACTGTAGCACATTATACAGAGGCGACTGCGTACCAATAAGTACCTCAACGACTTACGGCCTCTGAGAGGGCTCTGCCGCGCTTTCCGGGGTGAAACCCGGACATGAAATCACGGGAAGCGGTGGATACCGCAGAAAAGCGGGGTCGATGTCGGCGAGGCGGCAGCGATAGAATCGCGAGCCGCGACGATTCTCAATGACGTGCACATTCGCGCATTGCACGCACAAACCAACTCGCGCGCGGTCGTCAGTTTCATCAGTCCGCATCACGCACACTCCCCTCCCCTTCGATCAATTCGCGCGCCGCATCCACGGATTCGGTGCTCCCGGCAACTGCGAGCACATCATCGGCGCGCAGCACATCCCGGCCGCGCGGCACGAGCACCTGTTCGTTCGCGCGCACGATCGCGAGCACCGTCGCCCCCGTTCGTCCGCGCAGGTTCAGCATCGCGAGCGTCTTGTCCGCCGCCGGACTTCCCACCATCACCCGGATCGCGACCGGCGCGCCGAGCCCCGGCAGCACGTCGTCGATCTTGGCCATTGCCGTGCGCACGGCGTTCGGCTCCCTGTTCGTCGACATCTGATCGCCGAGCATCGAGACGATTGCTTCCGCGCCCGCACGCGCGTGTCCGGACAGCGATTGCGCGCTCCGCCAGAATGCGATGCCCAGTACGAACGCGACGAGAGCGATCGTGAGCAGCCCGGGCGCAGCGGTGACGAACGGCTGCGTGATCGCGAGGAGCGGAACGAGAATGCTGAGCATGATCCCGATCTGGAGCGTGACGACGAGCGAGCGGCGCGGCGCGGCCGCGAAGTCGACGCGCCCCTTCGCGGCGGTGGGCATCGCGCGTATTGCGAGCGTGCGTCCGAGCTGGCGCGCGGTGCGCGCAATGCCGATGAGCGGGAGCGCCGCGAGCAAGAGCGCGCCGAGCGTAACAACTGTCGGAATCGCGGACTCGTCGATGCCGAACTGTGACTCGAGGATCGGGCCGATGCGACCGATCTCCGCCGCGGCACCAATGACGATGGCGAGCAGCAGCGCCGCATCGAGGAGGAGATACTGCATGAGACGGCGGACGTACGACTGTTCCTTCACATCGCCGCTATCCTTGCGCGTTTTCTCCACCCATGTGCCGTACAGCGACGCGAATGTCTGCACGCGCGCGGGAAGCCAGCGATCGAGAAATTCCGTGACGGGCTCCGCTGCGCGGATGAGCCAGGGCGTGGTGAGCGTCGTCAGCGCGGAGACGGCGACGGCGATCGCATAGAGAAATGGCCGCGTCGCGCCGTTTGCGAGGCCGACCGCCGCGATGATGAAGGAAAACTCGCCCACCTGCGCGAGCGTCATGCCGCTCTGGATGGAAAGCCCGAGCCCGTTCCCCGTGAGAAAGGTGCTCACCGACACCGCGAGCACCTTGCCGACGATCACGACCGCGGCGAGCAGGAGCACCGCGCCCCAGTGCTGCAACACGACACTCGGATCGATGAGCATGCCGACGGAGACGAAGAAAATGGCGACGAAGAGATCGCGCACGGGGTGCACGAGCTTCTCCACCGCTTTCTCCTCGCCGGATTCGGAGATGAGCGAGCCGGCGATGAAGGAGCCGAGCGCCACCGAATAGCCGAAGTCGAGCGCGAGGTACGCGAAGGCGAAGCAGATGCCGACCGCGGCGACGAGCGTCGTCTCATCGCTGCCGAGGCGGACCACGAGTCGCATGAAGCGCGGGATCACGAGCAGCCCGATCGAGATCAACGCGATCAGGAAGGTCGCGAGCCGAACGACCATGATCACGAGCTCCGCGGGCGAGAGCCCTCCGCCGGCAGCGACGGCAGTGAGAATCGCCACGAGCACGATCGCGATGAGATCCTCGAAGATCAGGATGCCGAACACGATCTCCGTCACGCGGCCGCGAATGCCGCGCTCCGCCAGCGCCTTGCTGACGATCGTCGTGCTCGAGATCGCGACGATGCCTGCGGTGAAGAGGCTCTCGGTGGCGGTCCATCCGAGCAGGCGCCCGACGAGATAGCCGATGCCGAGCATGAGGCTCGTCTCGGCGAGGGCGGAGAGCCCCGCCGAGACGCCGATTTGGCTCAGGCGGCCGAGCCGAAACTCGAGGCCGAGCGCGAACATCAGCAGGATGACGCCGAGCTCGGAGAGCGTCTGCACGATCGAGGGATCGGCGACGATCGGCACGGGCACGTTCGGCCCGACGACCAACCCGGCGATGATGTAGCCGAAGACGACGGGCTGCTTGAGACGATGAAATATGACTGTCGTCAGGGCCGCTACGCCGAGGACCAGCGCGAGAGTCTGGAGAAACGCGGCTGACGAGTGCATGGGACTAAGCTAGCCTCCTCGCGAATCCCCCAACTTACGCCCTTCGGCCTGCGCTCCGCTCAGCACGAGGCAGGTGCTCGTCGCGTGGCCGATGAGACGATCGCGCTCGTCCGTCACACGACACTCGACGAGCCCCGTCGTCTTTCCGCGATGAACGACGTGCGCACTGGCCGTCAGCGTCGTCGACCACACGGGGCGCAGGAAGCTCACCTTCATCTCGAGCGTCGCAAATGTCTCCTCACCGGCGAGCGTCGTGGCGAAGGCGAATCCCATCGCGGTGTCGGCGAGCGTCGCGAGCACGCCACCGTGCAGCGTGCCCATCACGTTGCCGTGACGCGACGGATCGGTGACCATCGTGAATGCCGCGCGCCCTGCGCCGAACTCGCCGGGCTTGAGGCCGAGCGTGACCGCGAGTGCCGGCGGCTCGATCTCGCCGTCGAGGAGGCGCTGCAGAAAGGTGTGCGCTGCGCTTTTCTCGCTCATACCTTCACGATCCCCACGTAGTTCTCGGCGAGACTCGCCGCTGCCTCGCGCGACGACGACACCCATCTGAGCTGCGCAAGCTGCAGCTTCCGCTGAAACGCATCGTCCGTCGGGAAGCGGTGGAGCATCGTCGTCATCCAGTACGAGAAATGCTGCGCTCGCCACACGCGACGCAGGCACGTGTCGGAGTACGATGCGAGCGCGGCGGGCGAGCCGGTGCGATACCAGGAGTCGAGCGCGGACGAGAGCACGCGCACATCGTGTACCGCGAGATTGAGCCCCTTCGCGCCCGTGGCCGGGACGATGTGTGCGGCGTCTCCGGCGAGGAACAGCCGCCCGAACTGCATCGGCTCCGTCACGACGCTGTGCATCCACGCGATGGTCTTCTCGACGATCGGCCCCTCCGTGAGCTCGAATCCCTTGTCGGTGGCGAGGCGCAGATGGAGCTCCTCCCAGATGCGGGCGTCGGGCCAGTCGTCGATCGTATCGCTGCGGTCGCACTGCACGTAGAGGCGCGTGAGTGTCGGCGAGCGCATGCTGAGCAGCGCGAATCCCCGATCGTGCGACGCGTAGATGAGCTCTTCGGCCGACGGCGCGACCGACGCGAGAATGCCGACCCAGCCGAACGGATACTCGCGCTCGTATCGCGTGAGATGGTCGGCGGGGATCGCATCGCGCGACACGCCGTGAAATCCATCGCACCCCGCGATGAAGTCGCACTCGAGCTCGACGCTCTCGCCGTTGAGAGTGTAGCGCAGCTTCGGCGTGTTCGAGCTCACGTCGTGCGCGCTCACGTCCTCGACCTCGAAGTGCAGCCGCTGCCCCGCGGCGAGGCGCGCCGCGATGAGATCTTTCACGACCTCCTGCTGCCCGTACACCGTGATCGTGCTCCCGCCGGTGAGCTCATCGAACGCAATGCGATGATCTTCGCCCTCGAAGCGCAGCGCGATTCCGCGATGCACGAGCCCCTCGCGATCCATGCGCGCGCCGAGTCCCGTCTCGCGCATGAGGTCCACGGTACCCTGCTCGAGCACTCCGGCGCGCACGCGCTTTTCGACGTACTCGCGACTGCGGCGCTCGAGCACCACGGAGTCGATACCGGCGCGCGCGAGCAAGTGGGAGAGCATGAGCCCCGCTGGCCCTGCGCCGATGATGCCAACCTGCGTCCGTTCTTTCACTATTTCTATCTCGCGCGAGTGGTCGAGTTGATTTCGGCGATCACCTCGCCGACCACCCGAAACGCGGCGTTCGCCGCCGGCACGCCGCAGTAGATGGCCTGCTGCAGCACGACTTCTTTCACGTGGTCGGCCGTAAGATCGCCGGAGGAGAGCGCAGCACGCACGTGCATTGCGAGCTCTTCGTGCTGGCCGAGTGCGACGAGCGTGCCGATCACGAGCGTGCGGCGCGTGCGGACGTCGAGACCGGGACGCGACCAGATCTCTCCCCACGCGTAGCGCGTGATGAGATCCTGAAAGTCCTCGGTGAGCGACGTCGTCGAGGCGATCGCTCGATCGACGTGCGCGTCGCCGAGCACTTTGCGCCGCACGATCATGCCGGCGGCGTGGCGATCGGCGTCGGTGGTGGGTTTGTTGGTCATGCACTTCCTCGCATTGCGTCGGGTGTTTCTGGCGTCTTCTCACGCTCGTGCGCGCGTTGCTCGAGCGCCGCGCGCACCATCTCTTCGCTCGCGCCGAGGTATTGCTCGGGGCTCAGGCGGCGCGCGATCTCCTCCTTGCTCAGATGCTTCGTCACTTCGGGCATCGATGCCAGCACATCGGCGAGTGGACGATGCTCGGCCAACGCGCGACGGCTCGCCGCAGCGATGGTGCGATGCGCTTCGGCCTTCCCCACGTGCGACGCCAGCGCCATCGAGATCGACTCCGCGAGCGACACGCCATCCGTCATGTCGACATCGAGGCGCATCTTCTGCGCATCCACCTCGAGCGCCGCGAGCATGCTCGCCGTGTGCCTGGCCGCTCCGCCGGCGAGGTGCACGAGCTCGGGCAGCGACTCCCACTCGGCCTGCCATCCGCCGAGCCCGCGCTCGTGCTCCTGCGGCATCGCGGCGAGCATCGTCGCCACGAGCCCCGGCACGCGCACGGACGCGGCGAGCACCACCGACGCGCTCACGGGATTTCGCTTCTGCGGCATCGTCGACGAGCCACCGCGACCGCCCGCCGCAGACTCGAACGCCTCGGCGACCTCAGTCTGCGCGAGCAGCGCGACGTCGCGCGCGATCTTCCCCATCGTGCCCGTGGCGACGCCGAGGGCGCACGCGAGCGACGTGAGGCGATCGCGGTGCGCGTGCCAGGGGAGCTCGGGCACCGCGAGACGAAGCGCCGCGCCCAGCATCGCGGCGACGTCCGGTCCGCGATCGCCGAGTGCGGCCAGCGTGCCCGAGGCGCCTCCGAATTGGAGGACGAGTGCGTCGTTGAGCGCCCGCGCGACGAGCGCGCGCACGCGATCGAGGGAGCTCATCCATCCCGCGGCCTTGAGCGCGAAGGTGACCGGCGTAGCGTGCTGCAGCCAGGTGCGCCCCGGCATCACCGTCGCGCCGTGTCGCCGCGCGAGCACCTCGGCCGCGTCGCTCGCGCGCGCGAGCGATCGCAGCACGATCTCGGTCGCGTCGCGCAGCTGCAACACCATCGCGCTGTCGATGATGTCCTGGCTGGTCGCACCCCAATGCACGTAGCGCGCAGCATCCTCGTCGATTCGGCCGACGTGCTCGGTGAGGCGCTGCACGAGCGGGATCGCGAGGTTCCCCGCGTTGACGGCTTCGCGCGCGAGCACATCGAGATCGTAGTCGCCGACGCCGGCGCACTGCGCGATGGCGTCGATCGCGCGCTCGGGGATGACGCCGGTCGCCGCCTCCGCCTTCGCGAGCGCGACCTCGACGCGGAGCATGGCTGCGACGCGGCTTTCGTCGGAGAGCTCGGCGTCGACGTCCGGATCGCCGAAGAGTGCGTCGAAGATCATCGCGTGCGCTCAGACATCGAAGAACACCGTTTCGTCGTCGCCCTGCAGCACGAGATCGAAGCGATAGCGATCGCGACCCTCGTGCTTCGCAATGAGCGTGTGGCGCCGATTGGCGGGGACGAGCGCGAGGATCGGATCATCTGCTGTCGAGGGCTCGTCGTCGAAATAGAGGCGCGTGGCGAGCCGCGTGAGAATGCCGCGCGCGAGAATGCTCAGCAGGAGATGCGGCGCCTGCAGCTTGGCATCCGGACCGGGGACGCGGCCGGGCATGACGGTCGCGATCGAGAAGCGTCCCTCGCTGTCGGTGGGGGCGCGCCCGTAGCCGCTGAAATGCGGATCGAGCGGCTTCGCCTGATGATCATCCGGATGCGCGTATCGTCCGGCGGCATTCGCCTGCCAGATTTCCACGAGCGAATCGGGGACGACGGCACCTGCGCCGTCGCGCACCGTCCCATCGATGGTGATGTGCCGCCCCATCGCTTGTTCGGTCGCGACGTGCGCACACCCTTCATTGCTCAGGCAGATCGCGAAGAACGGACCGACGGTCTGAAACGGTGTCAGCTCAGCCATGCGGTTTTTCCATGGGAGTGGCGTGGCGACCGCGGAGGACGATGTCGAAGCGATAGCCGAGCGCGTGCTCGGGCTCGGTGAGTGAGAGATCGAAGTTGGCGAGCAGGCGTTCACGTCCGCGCGGATCGGGGACGCTGTTGTAGATGGGATCGAGCGCGAGCAGCGGGTCGCCGGGAAAATACATCTGCGTGACGAGTCGCGTCAGGAAGCTCGGGCCCCACAGCGAAAAGTGGATGTGCGCCGGGCGCCACGCATTCGAGTGGTTGAGCCACGGATACGCGCCCGGCTTGATCGTGACGAAGCGATAGCGCCCCTCGGCGTCGGTGAGCGCGCGGCCGGCGCCGGTGAAGTTCGGATCGAGAGGCGCATCGTGCCGGTCGACGCGGTGCGCGTAACGGCCCGCGGCGTTCGCCTGCCAGAGCTCCACGAGCGAGTCGCGCACGGGTCGCCCGTCCTCGTCGATCACGCGTCCTTCGACAATGATGCGCTCGCCGATCGGCTCGCCGCGGTGGCAGTTCGTGAGATCGCGGTCCGCTTCGGTGACCGACCCGTGGCCGTAGACCGGGCCGGTGAGCTCGGAGAGCGTTTGCGGAACGATCACGAGCGGCTGGCGCGGATGACGCAGCGACGTTCCGCGATAGGCGGGAAAGTCGCGCGGGGGGTGAACGTCATCCCTGGGTCGCCGATAAGTATCGCCGGGCATCAGTCACTCGGGGGAAGCAGACAGTGCCAAAGATGGTGCGCGGAGGATGCTCCTGCACAGTGGCCGATGCAACTCGCGCGCAGTTGCCCGGGGCGACGCGTGGTCGCAGTTTCGAGGAAACTCGATTCCCGCGAGAGGAGCGCATTACGACTTGCCGACCGCCCGCGATCCACAGTTCATCGATCTCAGTCACACGATCGAGCACGGAATGATCACGTACAAAGGACTGCCCGCCCCGCTCATCTGCGATCACCTCTCGCGGGAGCAGTCGCGCAGCATCTACGCGCCTGGCACGGAGTTTCAGATTGGCAAGATCGAGATGGTGTCGAACACCGGGACGTATCTCGACACGCCCTTCCATCGCGATGCGGACGGGATCGACCTCAGTGGTCTTGCGCTCGAATCGATAGCCGACCTGCCAGGCGTGGTCGTGCGCGTCGGCCCGTCGGGGGAACGAGGGATAGGCCGCGAGCATTTCGGCGCGATCGAGGTGCGCGGACGCGCGGTGCTCTTGCACACGGGGTGGAATTCACACTGGCGCACCGATCAGTACTTCGAGGGATTTCCCCATCTCACCGAGGACGCGGCCGTCTACTTGCGCGATGCAGGCGCCGTGCTCGTTGGCATCGATTCGCACAACATGGATTGCACGGACACGGGCGAGCGGCCCGTGCACACGACGCTCCTGCGCGCCGGGATCCCGATCGTCGAGCACATGACGAATCTCGGGGCGCTCCCGAAGGATGGATTCCGGTTCACCGCGGTGCCGCCGAAGATCCGCGGGATGGGCACGTTCCCCGTGCGAGCGCACGCACGCCTTGCGCGCTGAGCTGTCCGGCATTGATAGGCGGGCGCGCGCGCTGCACATTGCGGGATGATTGAAACCTTCCTGATGGAGCGCATGCAGTCGACGTACGAGAATCTCGTCGACTACGACCTGAGCGAGTCGGGCGTGCGCCCCGTGACGCTCCGCGAGATGGTCAACTTCGGCTTCGACCTCGACGCGCTGATGGATGCGCCGCTCGGTTACAGCCAGTCGAACGGAACGATCGAGCTGCGAGAGAAAATTGCGGCGATGTATCCGGGCGCCTCGATCAATCACGTCGAGGTCACGAACGGCACGTCGGAAGCGAACTACATCCTCGCACTCACGCTGATCCGCGCGGGAGATGTCGTCGCCCTTCAGGTGCCGAACTATCTGCAGCTGTGGGGCGTGCCGCGCAGCCTCGGTGCGACGGTCGAGCGCTTCGAGCTCGCGCGCGTGGACGACTCGTGGGAGGTGGATTGGGAGGCGTTCGAGAAGGCGGTGACGCCGAAGACGCGCTTCGTCTACATCACGAATCCGAACAATCCCACCGGCGCGGTGCTTTCGCGGAAGGCGATGGAGCGCATCGTCAAGCGCATCGACGAGATGGGCGCGTACCTGATCGCCGACGAGGTGTATCAGGGCGCCGAGCTCGAGGGCGACCGCACGCCGAGCTTCTGGGGAATGAGCGATCGGGTGATCGTGACGAGCGGACTGTCGAAGGCGTACGGCATTCCGGGCGTGCGCATTGGCTGGATGGTCGGACCGCCGGAGGTCATTGCGTCATGCTGGACGCAGCACGACTACATCACGATCTGTCCGAACAAGATCTCGGATCACATCGCACGCGTGGCCGTGTCGAGTGACGTGCGCGCGAAGCTCTACGCGCGCACGCGCGGCGTGCTGCACGAGAATCTGCCGACGCTGCAGGCGTGGGCGGCAGAGATGGGCGACTTCTTCAGCTTCACCCCGCCGCAGGCTGGGGCGATCGTGTTCATGAAGTACAACTCGGACGCGAAGAGCATTCCGCTGGCCGAGCGCATTCTGAAGGAGCAGTCGACGCTGATCGTGCCGGGGCTGCATTTCGGGCTCGAGAGCTATCTGCGCGTGTGGCTCGGAGCAAAGCCCGAGTATCTCAGCGCAGGGCTCGCGCGGCTGCGCACGGGGTTGGCGCCGCTGGTCGGCGCCGGCGTCTAGCACGAAGCCGAGTGGCCGACCTGCTTCCGCAGCCACTCGTGGTGAGCGCGGAGGAGTGCGAGCGCGCGGTGCTCGTCCCCGAGCTCATCGAGGAGATTGCGCAGGGATTCGTCGACTATTCGGCCGGTCGCGTGGTCGTGCCGCCCGTGGGCTACCTCGGCTTCACCGAGCCAACGGGCGACGTGCATCTAAAGTACGGCTACGTGAAGGGCGGAGATGTATTCGTCATCAAGGTGGCCGCGGGCTTTCCGCAAAACTCCGAACACGGATTGCCGACGGGTGACGGATGCATGCTCGTGTTCGACAGCCACACGGGCTTTTTGCGCGCGGTACTGCTCGACCGCTCGCGTCTCACCGATCTTCGCACCGCGGTTGCTGGCGCGGTCGCGGCGCGCGCGCTTGCGCCGAGCTCCGTGTCGCGCATCGGCATCATCGGCACGGGGGTTCAGGCGCGGCTGCAGCCACTCATGCTCAAGCACGTCACCACGTGCCGGGACATCTCGCTCTACGGGCGCTCGGCGCAGCGCGCGGCGACGTGCGCGGAGTATCTCGAGCGGGCGGGCTTTCGCGTGACGATCGCCGCGAGCGCGGAGGCGGTGGCGGAAAGCGCGGAGCTGCTCGTGACGACGACGGCCTCGCACGCGGCGCACTTCCGCGCGGCGGCGGTGCGCCCGGGCACTCACGTTACGGGCGTGGGCGCGGACGCGCCGGGAAAGCAGGAGCTCGACGCGAAGCTGTTTGCGCGCGCGGAGGTGGTGGTGGCGGACAGCATCGCGCAGTGCGCCGACCATGGCGATCTCGCGCCGGCGCTCGCGCATGGCGACATCGCGCTGGACCGGGTGCGCGAGCTGGGCGCGGTGCTCGCGGATCCGAAGCTCGGGCGCACGGGCGAGGAGCAGATTTCGATCGCGGATCTCACGGGAGTGGCGGTGCAGGACATCGTGATCGCGAGTCACGTCATGCGGCGGATTGCAGCCGCGTCATCGGCATGAGAGGACGAGAATGAAGCTCTTCTGGGCGATCGCTGTCGGGGGCGCTGCGGGCTGCTTGAGCCGCTTCTATCTGACCGTGGCGATGCAGCAGCGATTCGGCGATGCATTTCCGTGGGGCACGCTGCTCATCAACATCACCGGAAGCCTGCTGCTCGGATTCATCATCCGCTACGCAGTGGCGACGCCGTCGATGTCGCTCGAGCTGCGGCTTCTGCTCACGACGGGCTTCTGTGGCGGCTACACGACGTTCTCGTCGTACAGCTACGAGACGGCCGTGTTGCTGGAGAATGGACATTACAGCCGAGCTGCGCTCTACTCGATCGGCAGCGTCGTCCTCTCGCTGATCGCGACGTTCTGCGGATTCATGCTGGCGCGCACGTTCATTGGTACGCGCGGCGTGGGGTGACGACTCGCCGCGAGCTATTCCGGCGTTGACACTCGGAAGTGGCAATTTGGAGTCCCGTCGCGATCACACGACTCGACTACGCGCGCGCCCGTCATCTCGGTGAGCATCTGCTCCACCGCCCGACACGTTTCGGGGCACGCGACCACCGCCTCCGAGAGCGGGCATCCGTGCCCGCGAATTACGAATCCCTCCGCCTCGCGCGCGACATCCGTGGATCCGCCGAGCTCATTGAGCAGCTCGGAGCCCGCGCGCACCCGCGCGTCGAGCGTCCCCTTCGCGGGCTCGCGCGGCGCCATGCGATGTCCCGCGCGCTGCAGCAGTCGCCGCATCGCATCCGGAGTCTTGTGCGCTCGCAGCTCGGCAAGTAGCGCCGCCAGCAGCGGCGAATACGCTCGCGAGAACATCGGCTGCGCGCCGGGCGCGATGCCGTAGATCGAGGCCGGCTTCCCCGCACCTCCCCCGCGCCGCACACCCACAGCGCGCACGATCTGCTCGCGCTGGAGGATCGCGAGATGCGCGCGTACGGCGTTGTCCGTGAGGCCGAGCTCTGCCGCCAGCTCGTCGACGCTTCGATCGCCGCCGCGCAGGAGCGTGACGATGTGTCCGCGAGTCGTGTTGCCGTACTCCTGCTCCCACACGCTCATCGAGTCTCCCCCTGTTGGCCGTCCGTCGCCAGCTCGGCAAAGATGCAACGCCGGCTCGCGACGTGGGGCCGCGATTTAGAATACCCCAAGCTGGCTAATATGTCAAGAAATCTCTTGACAAATACCAACCCCGCCTCGTACTTGAGAGGAACGCCGGCGGATGCGCCCCGAATGGAGGCGATCTCCCCTGCGTGAACCCGCTTTACGGAGTGGAACCATGCGTGTCACCTCATACCTCGCTTCGGCGATCGCTCTCGCCGCGCTCGCATTCGCGCCCGCCGCCGCCAATGCGCGCGCCGCGCGCAGCGCCGCAATGGATGATCCGACCATCTGTGCGATCTTCGACGCCGCGAACAGCTGGGACATCGAGACCAGCGACCTCGCGATTACGAAGGGATCGACAAAAGAGGTTCGCGACCTCGGCGCGATGTTCTCGCGCGACCACAAGGCCGTTCGCGCGCAGGGGCGCGACCTCGTCAAGAAGCTGAACGTGACGCCGACGCCGCCCAAGGATTTCGCACTCGCCGCAGACCACGAGCAGGCGATGAAGACGTTGAACAGCGCGACCGGCAAGGCGTTTGATCGCGCGTATCTCGAGCACGAGGTCGCGTACCACAAGGCCGTGATCGATGCGATCAACAGCACGCTGCTCCCCGCGACGCAGAACGCGGAGCTCAAGGAGCTGCAGGTGAAGGTCGCGCCTGCGTTCCAGGCGCACATGCTCGCGGCGCAGCGACTGCTCGACGCCATGGGGAAATAACGCCGATCGAGCCGAGCCGAGAAACGACGAAGGGGCAGCGAGCGAGAGCTCGGCTGCCCCTTTTTTGCCATCGCATGGCGCGCAGCGCTCGCTCGCTACCGCCGCGGCACCTCGCCGCAGTACCGCACCGCCGTCCTCGCGAGAATGGCCGCGACGCGCTCCACCGAATCCAGCTCCACCCACTCCTTCGCCGCGTGCGCACCCGCGCCCGTCGGCCCGATGACCACCGTCTCGATCCCCGCATCCGCGAGCAGCGCGGCATCCATCCAGTAGGGCTCCCCGATGATCCTGGGCGCCTCGCCCAGCACCTCCGTCGCCACCGCGTTCACGCTCTCGACGATGCTCGAATCGCGTCGCGCCTCGAACGTTCCGCGCGCAAGCAGCGAGCGCACCCGCGCGCGGAAGTTCGCGTCATCCGCGGCGAGCGCATCGAGAATCTCCTGAATCTCCGCGAGCGCGCTCTCCTCCGTTTCCCCGGGGATCGTGCGCCGCTCGATCTCGAGCCGGCAGTGCGCCGCGTACGTGCTCGTGCCGGTGCCGCCGAGGATCACGGCGGCGTGCAGCGATGGCGGACCGACGAGCGCGTGCGGCGCGCGCTTCCGAAGTGCGCGCTCGAGCCTGTCGAGGCGGCCGAGGAATCGGCCCATCGCCATGTTCGCATCGATCCCCTCTTCGAAGCGGCTGCCGTGCGCTGCACGTCCTTCCACCTCCACCTCCATCCAGCAGAATCCCTTGTGCGCGAGGCACAACTGGAGCTCGGTGCTCTCCGTGACGATCGCGGCGTCGGTTCGCACATGCTCGAGCACCTTGCTCATGCCGGTGCTTGCCACCTCTTCGTCTGCTGCGCCGACGATCACCACGTCGCCCGCGAGCGATGCGCCTTCGTCGACGAGCGCCTTCACCGCCGCAATGCACGCGGCGACTCCGCCCTTCATGTCGTAGCTGCCGCGTCCGTACAGGCGACCATCGCGGATGCGCGCGCTCAATGGGGCCTTCATTCCCTCGATGCCCACGGTGTCAATGTGCCCGTAGAGCATGAGTGAGCGGCCACCGCCCCTCCCGCGCAGGCGACCGACGACGCTCGTGCGGCGCGGCCCCGCGTCGTAACGCGTCACCTCCATCCCGAGCGCTGTCAGTACACCATCGAGATGCTCGGCGATCGCCGTTTCGTCCGTAGTCCCGTCGCTGAACTTCGGATTGACCGAGTTGATGCGAACCAGCTCGGCGAGCGTGTGTTCGAGATAGGTACGGTCGATCTGCATCGGCTGTGATGCTCCGTGCGCGCTGGAATTGGATCGCAAGATTGTGGCGCTACGTGATGAGCGGCAAGTGGAACATCATCCACCTCGAGCCCAGGCAGCCACTCGCGACGTAGCCGCTCGCCGCACGCGAGGCCAATTCGTCGTCACCACTTCTCGCATCGTACCGAGATGCGGTAGCTTCTTCGCATGCCATCGATCATTCCGGTCAACTACCGCGACGACATTCTCCCCGAGTACCGGGGCACGCCCGTCGAGCTCCTGCTCGAGTACCACAACCTCGGCCGCGCCATTGGGTCGGCGCCCGCACCACAAATGCTCATCGGCATGTGCATGGACAGCCGAAAGTCGCTGCGCATTCCCAACGACTTCGCGTTCGTGCTGCGTACCGCCGGTGCGAACATGCGCGACAACGAGTTTCGCATATCGTACGCGATCTCGGTGGGTGGCGTACGCACGATCGTGCTGATCGCGCACACCGACTGCGGGATGGCAAACCTCGGCACGAACCGCGAGCGCTTCATCCGCGGGCTGATGGACGCCGCGGGGTGGGACGAGGCTCGCGCCGTAAAACACTTCGAGGATTCGGCGCCCAAATTCGGAATTCGTGACGAGGTCGACTTCGTGGTCAAGGAGGCGGCTCGCCTCCGCGCGATCTATCCGCGCATCAATGTCGTCCCGCTCCTCTATCGCGTCGAGGACGATCTGCTCTATCAGCTCAAGGAGTAGTACGCGGGCGGAGGGGGGCGCTAGAAGATGTTGCGGATCCAGTGTGGGCTGAGATGCACGCCGAACCAGGTGGGGTTGTAGCAGAGCTCGAGCTGCGCGTCATCGATCTCGATGCCGACGTCCTCGAGCTGCTGCCGCGGATACGGCTGCTCGCTATAGGGCAACAGGTGCCCGATCATGCGCGGCGTCGCGCTGTCGCCGCAACCGGGCGAGAGAGTGCACACGTTCGCGCGCGCCGCCTCGCGCCACTTCGCCAGCCATCCACCGTGCGCGCCGACGCCGAGCGCGTCGCGGGAGACGCCGAGGTGCTCGCTCCATAGTCGCTCGCGAAGCGCAACGATCGACTCCGCATCGACGTCGCTCGCGTCGCGGGAGTCGATGATCAAGTTCACCTCGACGTTTCTCACGCCGCGAAAGACACGCCGGCCCAATGCGCCCGCGAAATCGGCGCCGTAGTCGCCCATCGACACGCCGTCGAGATTCGAGGTGCCGACTGCCGCCCACGCATCGTCGACCACGATCACCTTGCTGTGGATGAAGAGCTGATTGATGCGCGTCACCGCGGCTCGCTCGGGATGTGCATCGGTGCTCCACAGCGAGAACACGCCCACGCGCGGATGGTGGAGCAGCGCGTGTTCCTCGAGCTGCACGTTCTGCCACGCGCGATAGGCGGTGAGATCAGGATTCTGGTTGAGCACGACGATGATCTCGAGCGCAGGCGCGCGCCTGAGCGCATTCGTGAGCGCGGCGACGATCGGTCGCGAGGTGAGATACTGATGCTCGATGTAGATGAACGATCGCGCGCGCGCGATTCCTTCGAGCAGCTCGGCCAGCATGTGCATCGAGCCATCCGGCGAACCGGGAAGAATGCCGTCCGGCGCATCGCAGACGACGCGCATCCCGGTCGTGCGCCTCGGCTCAGCAGGCGGCGTTGCCGCCCATGTCGATCGAGGCGCGTCGCCCTTCGTCGCGCCGCATGCGCTCCACACGCTCGCGAACATCGACTCGAGATCGCCCACGATTGGTCCGCGCAAGTGCAGCGAGACATCGTGCAGCGGGCGCCCGCCGAGCTCGCGCAGCGGACGTCGCGCATCGAAGGGGATGTGGCTGCCATCGTCCCAATACGAGTTGACGAATGGCGACCCGAGGAGAAAGGCCTCCTCGCTGTCGACGATCACCAGCTTCGCGTGCATGAAGTGAGGGAATCGCGCCATCCCTCGCACCTGGATTCGCTCGGCTCGTACGCCACGCCGCGCGAAGAACTTTCGAAGGGGCCGCGCCGTGTTGAGAATCCACGTCGCGTTGAGCAGGATGCGGATGTCGGCTCCGGCGGTCGTCGCGAGATCGATGAGCGCTTCGGCGATCACGGCATCGCGCGACGGAGACGCCGCGAGCGATGGTCCAGAATACGCTGCGCAATCGGGATCAAAGGCGAGTTGCGCGATGTGCACTGAACGCCGCGCGCCGTGCAGCGATGCGAGCAACTTGCCGTACGCCTCCGCGTTGTCGATGAGCCATGCGACGCGATTCGCAGCGCGCTCCGCGACGAGTGGCCCGTGCGCAAGGGCGCCGTCGACGATCGAGGATTCCGTCGTCAGGTCGATCGCACCGTCGTCGAATATCTCGTCGTCATTCATGAGGCTGACGCCCCGGTGCATGCCGTGCGCCGCGAAGCGGAACGCGTGGTGACTCGCCCCGTTGTCGTGGCAAACGGCATGTTCGTGCGGGCGACGGTCGGTGCCTTACGCGTCATCGCCGGTCGGTAGGTTCCCCGCCTGCTCCTCGCGCCGAAAGCCGCCGTTGGTCAGCACCAGGTGCAGCAGGCGCACGAAGCCCAGCCGCCGGTAGTTGATTCGAATCATTTTTCCCTCGGCGTTGAAAAGCTCGACGCGATGCCTGCGTGGCTTGTCGACGATGAAGAGTGGTTCGGTCCAGCGAAGAGTTCGGCGCTCTCTCGACGTGGCGATCTCAGTGAGACCGAATTGTGAGACCTCGAGCACCGACTGCATGTCGAGCGAGCTTTGTCGCGCTTGCCCTGCCAGGGCGACGAAGGTAGCGGTTGCCAGCCAGCATCCCCAGCCGATCCACGCCGGCATTCTCGCCACGAACGCCAGCGCCGCAAGCGCGATCGCGGCCGCGCCGATCGTAAGCCAGAAGAGCAACGTCGCGCGTCTCTGCGCCTCCTTCGTGAAGGGGAAGCGCTCGACGAATTCGCTACGCTCGATGGTGCCTTCATCGGCAAGTCGCTGCGAGAGCTCGTTTCGCACTCCCGACAGCCACATGCGACTGATCTTCTCCTTCGCGTCGGCGGGATCGAGCGCCGCGAAGTATGCGACGTAACGTCGCACTCGCGCGGCGTCCAGCGCGTGCTCGACGCCGCGTACCCCCGCCATGATCACCGACAGTGCGACGACGTACGGCCACCATTCATCGCCCTGCCCCATCACGCGCCACATCACGAGAGCCAAGTACAGGATCGCGATACCGAGGCGAAGGTCGTCAAAGAACATCATCACGCGCTGCGGGAAGAATGCTCGCCGCGCACCGTCGCGAACGCCACCAACGCCCCCGCCGCGCACAACCCCGCGCAGATCAGCATCGCACGCCCATAGCCGGCCGCGAACTCCGGACCCTCGAGCGTCGCCGCGCCACCGATGCCGGCGGCGAGCGGTAGCGCCGCCGTCGCGATCAACCCTGCGAGGCGAGCCACCGCATTGTTGATCCCCGACGCGATCCCGGTCTCGCTCTCCTTCACCGCGCTGAGCACCGCGGAGGTGAGCGGCGCGACGAGAATCGAAAGTCCGATGCCGAAGATCACGATCGCGGGAAGAATCGTCGTCAGGTACGACGCGCCGGGCTGCACGCGCGCACAGAGGATCATCCCCGCTGCCGCGATCAGCGCGCCCACGGTCATCAGCACCCGCGGTCCGACGCGCGCACTCGCGCGCCCCGCGATTGGCGAGAGCACGAGCATGATCACGTTCGCCGGCGTAAGTGCCGCGCCGGCGCGCAGCGCACTGTACTTCAGATTGCCCTGCAGCTGCGGCATCAAGAGAAAAAAGAGTCCGCTGAGCGCGGCGTACACGAGAAACGTCGTCGCGTTCACGCCGCTGAACTGCTGCGAGCGGAAGATCGAGAGCGGCAGGATCGGCGTCCTCGCGTGGCGCTCGGCGAAGACAAACGCCGCCATGCACGCGACTCCGCCAATTCCCGCGGCGACCACGCGCCAGTCGCGAAAACCGATCGCCGGCCCGGCCATGAGCGCGCCTACGATCCCCGCGAGTGCGAGGGTGCCGAGCGCTGCGCCGAGATAGTCGATGCGCTCGCGGACGTCGCCCGCGTGCGATACCTCGCCGCGCGCGATGTGCCGCACGACGATCAGCGCGGCGGCGAGTGCGAACAGGATCACGGCCGAGAACACCCAGCGCCAGTTGAGCGCATCAACGAGCCATCCGCCCGCGAACGGCCCCGCCGCCGTCGACACCGCCGACCACGCGGCCCACTGCCCGATCGCCGCACCGCGCTCCTCGCCGGCGAACGCGGTGTCGAGCATCGCGAGACTGTTGGGCACGAGCAGCGCGCCCGCCGCCCCCTGCACCGCGCGCAACACCACGAGCGAGATGAGCCCTGGCGCCAGCGCGCACCCCGCAGAAGCGAGCGCAAACGCGACGCACCCGATCGCGAACACGCGCGGGCGTCCGAACCGATCGCCGAGCGCGCCGCCGAGCAGCATCAGCGCGCTGAGCGTGAGCAGATAGCCGTTAACGACCCACTGTAGCCCGACCACGCCGACGTGGAAATCTCGCGCGATGGCCGGTAGCGCAACGTTGACGACGCTGCTCTCGAGGAAGACCGCGCCGGATCCGAGCACTGAGCCGGCAACGACCCAGCGGCCCGCGGCGGAGTGGAGCTTGAGTGTTGTCACGCGAGGTGATGCTCGAGTGTGTCGTTCACGTGGTGGGCGATGGCGTCAAAGGACCGAGTGTACCGACCGCGCAATTGTGAGGCAACGCCTGACAGCGCTTTCCCCCCTACAATCCTATACTCACACCCGTAGCCCGTCGGCGCGAATCACACACCGATCCGCTCGCATTTTCTGCTGCTCACGCCCTTCTGCCGAGCGCCACCGACATGGGTACTGCGCGCAAACTCCGACTCGGCCTCTACGCAGCGAAATCCGTAGCGTTCACGCTGCTCCTCGGCACCTGCGTCAGCTCCGACATCGTCTATCGCAACTCGCAGTTTCCACAGCCCTCCGCGGAAGCGAAAGAGTTCGTCGGCTATTCGCAGAGCGACACCAAGCAGACCACGTGTGGCAACTGCCACGTCGATCAACAGACGACGTGGTCTGGCACGAGGCACTCGAACGCATGGGCGGATCTGCAGGCGAGCGGACATGCCACCACCGAATGTCAGGCATGTCATTCGGTGAACGATAGAGGGAACGCCACCACCGACGTCGCGTCCGGCTACACGTCCACACAGGATAAGCGCTACGAGGACGTGCAATGCGAGAGCTGCCACGGGCCGGGGCTCACGCACATCACCTCTCCAACCATCGAGAATCGCCCGCTCGCATCGATCGCCGTTTCCGTCGGCGCCGACAACGGCTGCGCCGAGTGTCACACGGGCGTTCATTCTCCGTTCGTGGAGGAGTGGGCGACATCCCGGCATGGCATCGTCGAGACATCTCCGAGCACCAAGCCTCAGTGCATCGGCTGCCATACCGCGCAGGGCGCACTCGCAGCGATGGGAGTCAACACGGACTACGTCGAAAAAACATCTACGACGCCGCTCCCCATCGTCTGCGCAGTGTGTCACGACCCTCACGATGCCACGCAGACGCATCAGCTCAGATTCGCCATCGATGCGCCGGACCTCGATCGCAATCTCTGCATGCGCTGCCATCAGCGGCGCAGCAACCCCGATCCCGCATCCGGCAGCGGTCCGCACTCGCCGCAGGGTCCGACGCTGCTCGGCACCGCGGGCTGGTTTCCGCCGATCCTGATCGCGCAGGGGATCACCGAGATCAACGCGACGCACGGATCGCAGGAGGCGAATCCCTCGCTGTGCGCCACCTGTCACGTCAACCGCGCGACGGTCACTGACGCACTCACGGGCGCGTTCACCTTCCAGAGCACGGGACACAATTTCCACGCGATTCCATGTCTGGATGAGACAGGCAAGCCGACGGCCGACACGAGCTGCGTGATCACGCAACGCTCCTTCGCGGGATGCACCTCGAGCGGATGTCACGGCAGCGCGGACGCCGCGCGCGGCGCGTTCATCTCGGTGCAGTCGCAAGTGGACGGGCTGAAGTCGCAGCTGAGCGCGCTCATCGCGCAGATTCCATCCACCGAGTTCGTCGCAGGCGACGGCAAGATCACGACGGGCGAAGGCGCGAAGTTCAACCTGAGTCTCGCCGCGTCGCCCGGGCAGCCGGTGCACAACCCATTCTTGATCCGCACGCTGCTCACCGCAAGCATCGAGCAAGTGGAGCAGGATTACGCGCTCACGCTCTCCGGTTCGAGTGTGGCGCCCCTGTCGGCCGCAAACATCGCCTCGATTCGTGCGCGGAACGCACGCATAGCGTCGTCGACCGTGGCGCAAACGCACTCGCCGTGACGTGACCGGTCGACTCGCGGCTGCCCTCGCAACCGGTGCCGACAGTCTCCACTTCGACCGGCGGGCAATCGGCGATACGATGACCGTGTTCAGCCCACCGCGGGACATGACCGCGGTGGAGGGCGTATTTCGCTGGTTCTTCAGCGTGCCGCAGTGGGTGCAAGTGAGCGGCGCGCTGCTCGCGATCGCACTTGGCATCGCCGCCGTCATCGTGCTGTGGGTGCAGCGCAGGAATCTCATCGCCTTCGCCCGCCGCCGGCATCTCTCCACGACGACTCCGTGGAAAGTGGGCATCGGGATCGCCGCCCTTCTGGTCTTTGGCGTGCTCTCATCGTCGAGCGTCGCATTCTACACGTACTCACAGCAGAACAATCAGTTCTGCCTCTCGTGCCACACGCTGCACGACGAGGACTATCAGCGCTTCCAGCAAAGCAAACATCACACGATCGCCGCCCTGCGGTGCCACGACTGCCACGACGAATCGCTCTACGCAGAGACCAGGCAGATCGTCTACTGGATGACGCGGCGACCCACGAAAGTCGGCCCGCATGCGCCCGTGCCGCGCCAGGTCTGCGCAAAATGCCACATTCAGAAGGACGCTGACAGCACGTGGAAGCGCATCGCTGCGACGGCCGGTCACACCGTGCATCTCCTGTCGGACACGGCCAAGGCGCTCAACATCGAATGTCTCACCTGTCATGGCGTGACCGCCCATCGCTTCGTGCCCGTGGGGCAAACGTGCGCGCAGAGCGGGTGCCACGCGAAGACGGAGTTCAAGCTCGGGAAGATGGCGGGACAGACGGCGCTGCATTGCACGGTGTGCCACAATTTCACGGCGCCGATCGACGAGCACGCATCGATGGACAGCGCGAAGCGCGCGCTCATTCCTGTGAACGCCAACTGCCAGAGCTGCCACGCGATGCAGCAGAAGATGGCGGCCTTCGTCCCCGCGAACGATCCGCACAAGGGTCGTTGCGGGGATTGCCACAACCCGCACACGCAGGTGAGCGTCGCGGAATCGTGGACGAGCTGCACGAACAGCGGCTGCCACGCGCGCGCGGACACGCTCACCTCCTTTCACCGCGGCCTCGCGCCCAAGACGCTCGCCGACTGCGGCACGTGCCACAAGGCGCACACGTGGAACCTCAAGGGCGGCGCGTGCCTCAGCTGCCATAAGGACATCTACACCGACAAGCCGTCGGCCATGCGAACTGCGCAGCTCCCCGCGCGCGCTCCCCCTGCGGCCGTCGCGCCGCTCGCCTTCGCGCGATTCGTCAGCGCGATGCAACCGTCGCCGAACGCCGCCGCGCGCGACACCACCGCTCGGCTACGCGTCGCCGGCTCCGAGCCTTTCCAGCACAGCAGGCATCGCGGGCTCGAGTGCACGACCTGCCACGATCCCGCCGGGAGAGTACACGGAGCTCTCCTCGTTCGCACCAGGACCGAGTGCGAATCGTGTCATCACGGCGCCGATCCGAAGCGCGACGGATCTGCCGTCTCCTGCATCCGATGCCACTCGAAGAGCGAGCTGGCACGGGCGCCAGCGCAGCAGCCCGTGCAAGTACGCATGTCCGTCTTCGCCGAGCCCAAGTCTCGCACGCTCCCGTTCGCGCACGCGCTGCATACGTCGGTGGAGTGCGCCATCTGTCACGCCACTCCGGTGACGCGTGCGGTCGCGCGCGATTGCACGTCGTGTCACACCGAGCATCACGTCGCGACCGCATCGTGCATCACCTGTCATGCAGGCGCCAAGACGGTGCATCGCCGGCAGGATGTGCATCAGGGGTGCGCCGGGTCGGGGTGCCATCGTGACATCAGCGCCCTCGGACTCACGGCGACGCGCAACGTGTGCCTCACCTGCCACAACGATCGGGTGAATCACAAGCCCGGACAGCAGTGCGCGAAGTGCCATCAGGTGCAGTGGACGCCTGCGGCGACGCACGCGGTGGCGCAGTGAGAGCGCACATCCCTTACTCACGCGCCCTCAGCGCCCGCGTGCTCGCGTTTGTCGCGGCATTGTTCGCTCCGCATGCCGCACCAGCACAGGGAGTGCGCGTCACCGGATTCAGCTCGCTCGAGTACTACGAGCTGATGCCCGTCGCTCAAGATTCGGTGCCGGTGAGCCAGACGATCGGCAGCGGCACCGAGCGCGACAGCCCCGTTGGAACGGTCAGCTGTCCGAGCGTGAGCGGCTCGTGCTACTACTTCAAGTCACTGTCGCGCGCCCACACGCTGCCGCTCGTTCAGGACATCGAAGCGACTGGCTGGGGGCTCGGCACGGGCATCAGCGCTTACGTGCACGTTCGAGCACGCGGTAGTCTCGGCGGAGTAGACGATTTGTATCCGCGCGAGAACGATCACTTCGACGCGCTCGCCGCCTACCTCGAGGTCGATCGCGGCCGCGTCGTCGCTCGCGCTGGACGGCAGTGGCTCACGTCGCAGCTCGGGCTCAACAACTTCGACGGCGCGTCCGTCGATCTTCGACTCGGCGAATCGTTCAGCGTGCTCGGATACGGTGGCTGGAGTCTCATCGAGGGATTGAGTGAGCCACCCACCAGCGCCGCACTCGCCGCCGCGGACTTTCTCCCCCCCGACAGTCGCGGCCTCCTCGTCGGCACGAAAGTGAGATTCCGGTCGCCCTCCGGCGTCGCGCTCTCCGCCGAATATCAGCGCGAGATTCGCACCGATCGTGCGGGGCTCTACTCCGAGCGCGTTGCGCTGGACGGAAGCGCGCGCATCGGCGCCGCGAGGCTCGACGGCGAAGTGCAGGCGGATCTCGCGACCGGCGCGCTCAACGAGCTCTCGCTGCGTGCGACGCATCGGCTGGCCGCGTCCATCACCGGCACCATCGAGGCGCGGCACTACACACCGTACTTTCCGCTGTGGACGATATGGGGCGTGTTCTCCCCCGTCGGCTACAACGAAGCGCGCGCCGAAGCGCGCTGGAGCTCGAGCGCGCAGACCGTCTCGCTCTCGGCCGACGCGAGCTATCGTCGTTACGAGGACACGCACACCGGACTCGCCTTTCTCCCCCTGCGCGACGACGGCTGGCACGTCGGCGCCAACGCATCGTGGCGCCCTCGCGCGAATTGGCTCGTGTCGGGATCGTACGGGCGCGACATCGGCTTCGGCGCATCACAGAGCGAGGGGACCGCCGGCCTGCGCTGGACGCCCAGCGATCGCGGTTACGTCGGCGTCACCGGCACGGCGTTTCAGAACATCTACGAATTCAGCGTCGGCTCCGGCACCGTTACCGGAGTCATCGCGAATGCAGGGCTGCGACTGAGCCCCAATCTACGCCTCGCCGGCGATGCCGCGATCTACCAGCATATCGGCAAGGACATGCCGCGCGTCGTGAACTGGAGCCAGCGCCGCGCGTCGCTCCGCCTCGAATGGACGCTCGGCACTGATCCCGGCATGCGCGCGCCGCGCGCAGGCACTCGATGACGACGCGCACGCTTCGCCACTACGTAGGCCTCGCCGCCCTCGCCATCGTCGCGACTGGCACCATCGCGTGGGCGCGCGGGCGCGACGAGCACCGCTTTCCGCACCGTGCGCATGAGAAGCTCTTTCCCACGTGCACGGGATGCCACGCAGGGATCATCGATGGCTCGAGCGCTACCACCTTCCCCGCTCCCGCTGCGTGCGCGACGTGCCACAACGGCACCGATGTGAAGCTGGTCGCGTGGACCGGTCCGTCGAGAACCGCGAGCAATCTGCACTTCGATCACGCAGCGCACGCGAAGGAGATGGGTGCCGGAGCCGGGGACAAGGTCGACTGCCTGCGCTGCCACGGCGAGGGGCCATCAGTCGCAGCGCGCCCATGGATGGTCGTGCGTCGCGCGCCACCGGCAGAGTGCATTGCCTGTCACGCGCACGAAGCGTCGAGTCATCTCGCGAGCGACGCGCGCTGCGAGACGTGCCACGTCCCGCTCGCGAGCGCGGTGGCGCTGAGCGACAGCGCGATTGCCGGATTCCCCACTCCACCATCGCACGACGATCCAAACTGGATCGCCACACACGCGCCGAAAGGCGACGCGGCGCTCCGCCAGTGCGCGACCTGTCACGCGCGCGAGAGCTGCGCACGCTGCCACGTGAACGCGTCGACACTCGCCTCCGTGCAATCGCTCGCAAGCGATGCGCGCGTCGCGCGGCTCGTTCACGGGCGCGCGCCGCGCTACCCGGTTCCGCCGAGCCATCGCTCGGCGGAGTTCGCGGAGCGGCATGGCGCGCTCGCCGCATCCACAGACGCCACGTGCGCGAACTGTCACTCGCAGTCGAGCTGTCAGACCTGCCACCTCGGTACGATGGGCGCACGCGTCATCGCCAAGCTCCCGCGCCCGATTCCCGGGAGCGCGGCCGGGGTCAGACTACGCGGCGCAGAACCATCGTTCGGAGAATCCTCGCCGCGCGCGGAGGGGCCGTCGGCGCCGGGCGACGAGCGCCGCGATGACTTCGCCACGCTGGCGAACGTGCGCGCGCTCACAGATACGGCGCGACCAAAGCGCGTATTCGTGCACCAGGCCGACTTCGCGCGCGCGCACGGTCCAGCCGCAGCATCGGGACAGCTGAACTGCGCAGGGTGCCATCAGCAGCGCTTCTGCACGAGCTGTCATCAGGGCGAAGGGGAGCGGCGCTATCACCCCTTCAACTTCGCGTCGGGGCATGCGAGCACCGCGTACGCACGCGAGACGTCGTGCACGTCGTGTCACAACACCGAGACGTTCTGCCGCGCGTGTCATGTGAAGAGTGGCATCGCCGGTGCCATCACGTCGCGCACGGTGGGCGCGGCACATGGCGCGCAGCCGCTTTGGCTCTTGCAGCACGGTCAGGCGGCGCGTCAGGGGCTGCAGAGCTGCGCCGGATGTCACCAGCAGACCGATTGCCTTCGCTGCCACTCCACGGTCACGCAGCGAGTGAATCCGCACGGGCCCGACTTCGATGCGCGTCGCATGTCCGCACGCAACAAGCTCGTGTGCCAGTACTGCCACCTCGGCGATCCACTCAAGCAATAGCTAGGGCGTGGCGGGCTCCGCGCTCGCCGTCCCGGCAGCATTCATGATCGTCGCGCCGCCAAGCACCGACGCGATCTCGGACGCGTGCATGCGGTATTCAGGGAGCGGCAAATTCCGCTCGGCGTTGGCGCTCGCGAGCAATCGTGCGTGCGCGGCACTTGCCTTTGCTGCCGCTCCGGAGGCGCGTGCGGCATCTTCCTGCAGCATCAGCCCGAGCAGATGCGTGGGACGCGCCGCGAGAATCGTGTCCGCCTCCGCACTCGCGAGCGACGCCTGCCCGGCGAGAAGGGCGAGGCGGCCAAGGTCGTAGTGATCATCGAGCGTCGACTCGCCGATCTGTCCGTACGCCATCGTGGCCATCGACGCGAAGAAGGTCGCGCTGTCGGCCTTCCCCTCCTGCTGCGCGCGCATCGCGCGGTCGTACAGCCGCTCCGCGCGCTCGCGCGGCGACATCGCGGAAATATCCGGCGCGCGCGCCGCGATCTCCCCGTTGTCGCGCTGCGCGAAAGGCGCGGTGGCGGCGCCTGCTCGCGCGAGATTGGCGGAGCGCTGCGTCACGACGAACATCATCGCGGCGACGAGCGCGCCGACCGCGATGGCGATGATCAGCGGCTGTCGGCGCCGTGCGCCGCCCGCGTCGCGAGCGCCGACGCTCGCCGGCATCGCCGCGCCGATGTGCGCGGACGCGCCGCAGTTGTGGCAAAAGCGCGCACCAGATAATTGCGGTGCCGAGCAATTCCTGCAGGTGGTGTCGCGCAGCTGCGCCGAGCACTCGCTGCAGAATCGTCCAGCCCCCTGCGTGCCGCACGAGGGACATGTCACGGGCGCCGGTGATCGAAGGTCGCTCACGTGCGGCTACAGCGTCGGATGCGAGGGCGGGATCCCTTGCGTGCGATGCGCGCCGCGCATCGCGCTATCCGTCCACGCGGGCGAGCCGCCCGTGTGCGCGCTGATGATGCGCAGCGCGCTGTCCGCGAGCGCGGTGTTTCCCATGCGCTTCGCGGCCAGGTACACGCCGAATTCCGGCGCGACGTGACCAGGCGCCTCGGCGACCGCCACGCGATAGCTCGCAAGCGCGGCATCGTAGCGCCTGGAGCGAAGCTGCGCGTTCCCGCTGTCGAGCGCAGCGCGCGCGCGCGGCGGGAGTGGCGTTGGCGCTTGCGGTGCGATGCTGCCCGCGGAGGCGATCGCGCGCCTCGTTGCATCGCTCACGGGCACCGACGGTTTCGAGTCGGGCGCGGCGCGGCACGCGGCAGTCGCGATCACTATCACAACGGCGATGACGACGTGCGCACCACGGCAAAGGAAGCTACTCATCTCGCACTCCGGACGGGGCAACCGCGAGTCAGGCGCGCGCTATGCCCGCCGCCCTCGCAATTGTTGATGATGCTCTGCTCAACGCCCGAAGTGATGTCGGGCAGAAGCCGACATCCATCACACTCGAAAGAACCTTTGCTCGCTCGTTGACTTGGTACGCAATCAAACATAGCGTTGATGGAACGCACGACGGGCCACTCGGATGCACCGGTGGTGTCCCGCCCTCAGCTCCTGGCGCTTCCGGCGACGCCGTATTCAGCAAGGAGGCAGAGGCATGCCCGCTATCGCTGACGCCGACGCCGCAGAGCTCTTCCGCGAGTCGCAGTCTTCCCGCCTGTCCCTCTTCGGCGGCGCCGGACTCCACGTCCGCATCGCGAATCCGTACTCACCCGCGCTGCTTCAGGTGCGCGCGATGCTGGCAGGGGTGCGCGGCGTGTTCGTGATGCCGGAGGTGGGGCTGCAATCGGGCGCAGCCGAGGCGCGCCCGGGCGCGGACGTCGTCATCGCCGAGCTCACGACCGCTGACCTGTCTGCGCGAGCGGCGATTCGAGAGCTCATTCGGACTGTCGGCACGACGCACCTTCTCATCATGAGCGAGCGACGGGACGTCGAGTGGATCCTCGCCGCGCTCGACGCGGGCGCGGCAGGCGTCGTCCCCACGAGCGCATCACGCGACGCACTCGTCATCGCCGTGCGCGCCATCGCGAGCGGACAGGTCGTGCTCCCGCGACGTGCGATCTCCGCGCTCGCCGCGCGCGTGCGCGACGATGTCGATGTCTCCGATGCGCATCTGCGAGCAAGCGGAAGCACGCCCATCGCGCAGCCCGCCCTCGCGCGCCTCAGCGGTCGCGAGCGCTCAGTGTTTCGGATGATCGCGGAAGGCTACAGCGCACCAGAAATCGGGACGCGCCTCTCCATCAGCAAGAAAACCGTGGAGACCTACAAGAAGCGAATCGGCGAGAAGCTCGGACTCTCGCATCGCAGCGACTACGTGCGCATGGCGCTACTCTCGGACATGCTCGCCGCTCCGCGCGCTGCCACGGTGGAGTGAGTCGCGGCGGCGCCTACGATCGAGGAAGTACGACGCCCCCGCGCGAGGTGCCCGCCTCGCTCATCATCAACAACTCCTCCGTACTCGCGTGCATGCTCGCGTCTTCGTCGAGTACCACGTATCGCGGTATGCGAACCTCGAAGGTGCTTCCGGCGTGCTCCTGCACGGAGAGGGAAACGTCGCCGCCGAGCAGCCTCGCGAGATGGCGCGTGACGCTGAGTCCGAGCCCGGTACCGGCCACTCGCCGCGCCTTGCTCATCTCGACCTGAAAGAACGGCTCGAAGATGCGTCCCCGGTGCTCCGCGGCGATGCCGATGCCGGTATCGCTCACCGAGTACAGCATGTCGGCGCCCTCGACGCGCGCGCCGAGCGTGACGGTGCCCGCATGGGTGAACTTGATGGCATTCGAGAGCAGGTTGAGCAGAATCTGGCGGAGCTTCGTGAAGTCCGTGCTGCATTCGCAGGATCCCGACGGAATGCTCGTCACCACCACGAGCCCCTTCATCTTCGCCATCGGCTCGGCCAGTGCGGCGGTCTCGCGGGCGACGAGGTACGCGTCGCCGAGCTCCGCGTGCACTTCTTCTCGCTGCGCCTCGAGCCGGGTGAGCGAGAGAATCTCATCGATCAACGACAGCAGATGCTGGCCGCCGCTTTTGATTCGCGCGAGCTGCGAGCGCTGCTGATCGCTCACCGGACCGGTGATCCCGTCGATCATCAGGCTCGAGAAGCCGAGGATCGCATTGAGCGGGGTGCGCAGCTCGTGCGACATCACGGCGAGGAAGTCGCTCTTCGCCTGATTCGCGGCCACGGCATCGCGCCGCGCCGCCTCCGCCTCGGCGCGCTGTTGCTCGCTCGCCGCGCGAGACTCGGAGATGTGCTGCGCCATCAGATTGAACGCGTCGCCGAGCTGTCCGAGCTCATCACCGCGCGCGATGTGCACGCGGCGGTCGTACTCGCCCGTAGACAAGTCGTTCGTCGCGGCGGTGAGCTCGGCGAGCGGCTGCGTCACCTGGCGGCTGATCGCCCACGCCAGTAGCGCGCCGCCCAGGAGGGTGAGCAGTGCGATGAAGCTCATCCGCCGCATGAAGGCGAGCGGCCTCTCCATCACGGCCGCGCGCGGCATGGCGATCTCGACGACCCACGGCGTCATCGGAATCGCGGCCTTGGCGCCGAGCATCTCGCCCGTTGCCGGATCGCGATACATGACCGGCCCGAGCGCAAACTTGAGCGCTGACGGCTGCTGAGAGTACTCGCCGGTCGTTGTCGTGCGGAGGTCGTTGCTGGTGTTCGCGAGATACAGGTCGACGTCCGGACCCATGATTGCGCGCACGCCGCGCCGAGAGCTCTTCGAGGCAGCGTCGTTCGACAAACGCACGCGTTGCGCGATGAAGCCGCTCGTGATGTGCCCTTGCACGACAGGCTGCACATACCACGTGTACACGGAATCACCGCGTGCGTAGAAGGGGCCCGTGCGCACCGAATCGTGCATGCCGGAGGGCGTCTCGTGCGAAGCGAGCAGTGCGCGCTCGAAATCGTCCGAATCATCCTTCGCCGTCATCATGCTTCCGGCGAAACGTGCGCGCGGATGTCCGGCTGCGTCCCACACCTCGATGACACCGGCGGAATCGGTGGGAGACACGAGCCGCTCGAGCGCCGTGGCCACACCCGCTGAAACGTCGAGCGTTCCGGTGCTGCGGGAGTGCAGCAGACGCTCGACCGCGGAATCACGCGCCGCCCGCCTCATCATCACACCGCGCGCACCCACGCTCGCCTTGACGAGATCCGCGAGCTGCCTGGCGAGGCTCGTCACGCGATCGGTGGCGGTGGTCGTGGCGGAGCGCTCCACCTCGAGATAAGCGGCGCTCGAGGAGGCGAGCAGGACGAGCAGGATCAAGCCGGAGATCAGTAGCGGCAGCTTGCGTCCGAGGGGCAGTTGCACGACTGACTCCACGCGAGAATTGAAAATGTCCGGATTTCGGTGCCTGCCTCCGAAGACGAATCGCAGCGCTGGATGCGCTCGGAAGCGTGCGACGCGCGCACGCTGGCTGCAAGGTCCGGTCCGCGACACTCGGGGATCGCGCGAAGCAATTTTGATAAAAAAAGGGAGCGGTGCCAGGCACCGCTCCCTTGATTCAATCGAACGTCATCGCCCTACTCGTGGATGCTCACCCGCACTCGCTAAACCCGCAGACGTGGCACTTCACGCACCCCTCTGCGAACTCGAGCTGCGATCCGCAGTCGGGGCAGGTGCCGATGAACGACTCGCTGCCGCCGCCATTCGCCGACTCGAACGTCATCTGAATCTGATTCGCCGGCGGGCCGCTCACCGTGATCTGCTCGAGCGCGGGAACGCTGCCGCCGATCCCCGAGGTGTGGTCGGCGAGCAGCTCCTGCTGCACCCCCTGCTTGTCGCGGAACCACTCCTCGAGCGCGAGGCCGATCGCGTCCGGCATCGAGAGAACCTTGTTCGGTCCGAGCCCGACCGCGCGATCCGAGCTGATCCCGCGGAGCTGGCGGTGGATCTGCATGAGCGGAATCCCCGAGCGCAGCGCGAGCGAGATCAATCGACCCACCGCTTCCGCATCGGCCATCGCCGCGCCGCCCGCCTTGCCGAGCGTGACGAAGACTTCGAACGGCTGCCCGCGGTCGTCTTCGGTGATGTGGACGAACATCACGCCGAGCGGCGTCTCCTTGCGGATGGACGTCGAGCGGAGCTTGTCCGGGCGCGAGCGCTTCGCTCGGCGCTGCAGATTCTCGGCCTCGCTCTCGTACAGCGCGCGCTTGAGGCGCTCGATCTCCACGTTCGCTTCCGCGAGCGTGCCATGCAGCTCGCCGAGCTCGCGCTTGGAGTCGGACGACCCATCGCGAACCGACGCCGCGTGCTCCGTGGCGCCCGTCGACAGCACCTGGTTGTCGCGCGAGCCATCGCGGTACACGGTGACACCCTTGCACCCGAGCTCATAGGCAAGCTCGTAGATGGTGCGAACGTCTTCCTTCGTGGCCGTGTGCGCGAAGTTCGTGGTCTTGGAGATCGCCGAGTCGCAGTGCTTCTGAAACGCCGCCTGCATCTTGATGTGCCACTCGGGCGAGATCTGATTGGCGGTGACGAACACGCGCTGCCAGCGCATGGGGATCTCGTTGTGCTCCACCGAGCCGGTGCGCGCGATCTTCTCGACGAGCGCGTCGCTGTACCAGCCCTCGCGCTTCGCGATCTCGAGGAAGTCCTCGTTCACGTCCGGCATCATCACGCCGGCCTGATTGCGCATGAAGGCGACGGCGAAGAGCGGCTCGAGACCGGACGAGCAGCCGGCGATGATCGAGATCGTGCCCGTGGGCGCGACGGTGGTGACGTTGCAGTTGCGGAGCATCTGCATGGGGCGCACGCGCTGGCCGTTGGCGTCGCGCGCGCACGTTTCGTCGGGGCCCCAGATCGAGCGCGCCCACTCGGGGAACGGGCCACGCTCGTTGGCGAGGCGCTCGCTCTCCCGCTTGGACTCGACGTCCAGGAACTCCATCACCTTGCGGCCCATCTCCACGCCTTCGGAGGAGTCGTACGGAATTCCGAGGCGCACGAGCATGTCCGCGAAGCCCATGATGCCGAGGCCAATGCGGCGGATCCGCTTGGACAGCGAGTCGATCTCGGGCAACGGGTACTTGTTGACGTCGATGATGTTGTCGAGGAAGTGCGTGGACAGGTGGATGTCGCGCTTGAAGGCATCCCAGTCCATGCGGCCATCGACGACGTAGTAGCCGACGTTGATGCTGCCGAGGTTGCAGACGTCGTACGGGAGGAGCGGCTGCTCGCCGCACGGGTTGGTCGCCTCGTACAGCCCGAGATGCGGCACCGGGTTGAAGCGGTTCGCCTCGTCGATGTAGAAGCACCCAGGCTCGCCCGTGCGCCACGCGCCCTCGATCATGCGGTCCCACACCATCCGCGCGTCCAGCTGCCCCGTGACGTCCTTTGTGACGGGATCCACGAGATCGTACGACTCACCCGCGCGCAGCGCCTTCATGAACTGCGCGGTGACGGCGACGGAGATGTTGAAGTTCACGATCTGCGTGAGGTCTTCCTTGCAGGCGATGAACTGCATGATGTCCGGATGATCGACGCGCAGAATCCCCATGTTCGCGCCGCGACGGGTGCCACCCTGCTTCACCGCATCGGTGGACGCGTCGTACAGCTTCATGAAGGAGATCGGCCCCGACGCCACGCCGGTGGTCGAGCGCACCATCGAGCCCTGCGGGCGCAAACGCGAAAAGGAGAACCCCGTACCGCCGCCCGACTGATGAATGAGCGCCATCGATCGCAGCGTGTCGTAGATCCCGGTCTGCCCATTGGAGAGCGAATCGTCGACGGGAAGGACGAAGCACGCCGAGAGCTGCCCAAGGGGACGGCCGGCGTTCATGAGCGTGGGCGAGTTGGGCTCGAAGCGCCGCTCGGTCATGAGCCGATAGAACTCGTCCGCCACCGCAGCCGCCGCTCCCTCGCTCGCGCCATACCGCCGATCCGCCTCAGCGACCACCGTTGAGACTCGCCAGAAGAGATCTTCCGGCTGCTCCGTTGGTGCGCCTGTCTTGTCCTTTACGAGATACCGCTTCTCGAGGACAATCCGCGCATTCTTGCTGAGGGCTGCCGGGGCGGCAGGGCGTGCGGGATGGGGCATGATGGAAGACTCCTTGTCAAAAACGGTACGCTGAAATGTAGCGCTATCAGGGCGGGGGGCTCGCGAGCGAACGGCGAAAACTGCGGAACGAAAAAAGCGGCGTGATGGCGTGGGGGCGGACAATACCGGGGATCGTGATTCCGCGCAAGGTATTTCGTAAGCTGTTGCAGATCAACGCGTTACGCTATCCACATCACAAAGCGGAAGGTGTCACAAGTAGTCAACAATCCCTCCACAATCACGCGCGACTTCGCAAGCCTCCCACCGGTTACCTCCCGATACTCTCGCGCGCTCTACCGCTCAACCGTCGACGCCGTATGCACTTCCAACGTAACAGTGCTGTGCTCGCCTCACCCCGCGCAAGTCAACGCACTTCCTCACATGTCAAGGTCCTAATTCTCGGCCTTGCCCGCTTTCACGTGCGCACCGCCGCAAACTTTCCCGCCCGATACTCGCCCTGCAGACGAAGGTAGCTCTCCATCGTGTGCCGAATGCGCTCCGCGATCTCCGACGTCGCCATACGCGCCACTCGCGCCGGCACGCCGAGCACCACCGACCGCGGAGGAATGCGCATCCCTTCCCTGCACACCGCGCCCGCACCCACGAGCGACCCCGCACCGACCACCACACCGTTCAACAGAATCGCGCCCATCGCGATCAAGCAATCATCCTCCACCGTCGCGCCATGCAAGATCGCGCGGTGCCCGATCGACACGCGCGAGCCAATCACCATCGGGTACCCGAGGTCGACGTGCAGCACCGCGCCGTCCTGCACGTTGCTGTCTGCGCCGATCGTGATCGCGGCGCTGTCCGCGCGAATGACTGCGGTCGGCCACACGGATGTGCGGGCACCGAGGGTGACGTCGCCGATCACCGCGGCGAGCGGATGGATGTACGCGCTGGAATCGATGCTCACGACAGACTCACACGAGGAAGGGAAAGCTCAAAACGAAAAGCCGAGCCGCACGTAGGCGCTCGCGCCGGGAACGCTGAGACCGGAGTGATTCACCACCGGTGCCGCGACGCCCACGCGCAGAAGGTACGGCACATCGTAGGGCACCGCGAGATTGATTCCGAGCTCGGCCCCCGCGCTCGCGATCCAGTGATCCGCGATCGACCCCGGAATGCCGAATCCACCGCTCGCGCTCCCCGCATCCGCGAACGCGGAGATCGAGGTGCGATCGAGAAACACCGGCCACAATCCGAATCCGTGCTCGGGACGCGTGAGCGGCACGCGATACTCGAGCGACCCCGCGACGATGCGCGTGCCGCTCTCCACTCCCACCGGAAATCCGCGCACTGCGAATATGCGGTTCGCGCCCAGCGCCAAACCGGGAAGCGCCGCGATACTCGCGCCACTCGTGCCGCCCAGATCGAATTCGCTGAGCTCCGCGCCATCCGCCGCGCCGGCCGCCGCGCGCAACGCGATCACGTGATGCGCAAACGCGCCCACGTCGATCGACTTGTACGCCGAAAGCGATCCCGAGATGTTCTTCGACGCGAGCGTCCCGTTGCCGTCGAGCCACTTGAGCCGCCCCGTCGCGCTCATCGAGATGCCGTCCTCGGGCGAAATCGACAGCGCGGGCTGCTGCACGTTCGACCACCCCGCCGACGATGAAAGAATCCAGTAGCGACGTGTCGGATCCTCGAGTCCCACGATCTCATGCACCAGCGTATCCGGATCCGACGTGTAGTCGCGCTGCTCGTAGGTGCCGAAAACGCTCAGAAACGCATTCGTGCGCACGCGCGGCCGACTGAAGGTCACGCCCACATCGAAGTCGCGCGTGCGACGAAAGAGATCGCCCACGAAATGCCCCGCGCTGTCGACCGCGCGATACGTGTCCCAGTACTGATCCACGTCCGCCCCGAGCACCGGCTGTCCGAGCCCCGAGTACGAGTACGCGATCTCCCCGGTGTGCTGCCCGCGCACGAAGTCGATCATCACTTGCGCGGAATACGCGTGCCGGCCCACGACGTCCGCGCCGCTCGTGAAGGCGCCCGCGGTCACGTCGCCGAAATCGTTCTGCCCGACCAACGGCAGCCAGTAGCGCGGCACCAGCGAGCGCCACGGCGAATACCCATGCGCCGCCAGGGTGCTCTCGACCGCCGGCGGCACGGCCACCGTGTCCGCGCTCGAGTGTTTCCCGAAATCACCCGTCGCGCCTTTGAGCACGCCATCGAGCGGCACGATGCCCACATGATAACCGTCGCTCTCCCACCGCACCGCCGCGAGCGACATCCCGTCGCGCGTGATCGCCGGCCAGTACACGGCGGACGTCGCGTCGGTAAGGCGACTCGTGATGTCGCCTCGGCCACCACCGAGGCGCTTCGCGTACAGCTGCGACATCCCCGATCGGTCGGACGCATACACGATCGCGTTGTCATCGAGCGCCCACTCCGCCTGCGCATTCGACGCGTGATCGCGCGCGACGGTTTCGAGCACGTGACCGAGCGTGTCGAGCACGACGATCTCGGTGAATCCCCCGCGCGTCCAGCGCGTAGCGACGATCTTCGTTCCGTGCCGCGACCACTTGGGCTCCGCCCACTGCGTGTCCGGTGACGCCTTCGTGATCACGCGAATCGACGAGCCGTCGGGACGCACGCGCGCGAGCACCGTCGTCGCCGGCGTGAACTGCACCGCGATCATCTCGCCATCCGCGCGCGCGTCGACCGCGGTGAGCCGCGCTCCGTGCGTCAGCTGCGTGATCTGCCCGCCGTGCTCGCGATACAGATCCGAGCGAACGGAGTACGGATCGACGAGATCGAGCTGCGAGAAAACGATCGATCCATCGGGCAGCGGCACGTTTGGCGAGTTACCGTTGCGCCGGCTCACGCGCTCGATCTGTCCATTTGGGAGCAGTCGCTCCAGCGCCGGCGACTGCTTGGCATTCGAGGCGACGTAGTACAGCGATCCATCGTTCGCCCACCGCGGATAGCCCACGAAGCGCCCGTCGTGCGTGACATCGCGCCACCCGGCCATCGGCAGTCGCTCGGCCGGCGTGCTCGCCACCACGCTGTCGCGCCACGCGCGCCACGCATCGCTGTACGAGATCCCGAACCCCTGTTTCGCCATGTGATTCAGGCGAAAGGGAATCGTCGTGCCGCTCGACGTCTCCACGAACTTCCCGATCGACGCCGCCCCGCGCGTGCGCGCGAGATAATCCATGAACAGCGCGCCATAGCCATAGGAGATGTCGCCGTACGGATAGCGCGTGGTCCCCAGGCTCCACTTGTCGATGCCGAGCAGCCCCTGCCCGCGCGCAGTGGAGGCGACGATCGTCTGCTCGTACGTCCCATCCACTCGGCCAAAGCCAGTGAGATCGCTCTCGAAATACACGGCGAGCCCCTCCGTCACCCACCCGGGCTGATACAGATTCGGAAAGAGCGCGGGCGAGCGTCCGAACACGTGCTGCGCTACACGCCACCAGCCGCGCGTGCGGTCCAGATGAAAGACGTGCGTGAGCTCGTGCGTGATGACGAGCGCGAGCCAGTCATCGTAGTAGCGAAGGCTCAGGTCATCCAGCGGCGGATGTGCGTATACGACGATGCGATTGGACGGGAACGGCGTGGTGTAGCCATTCGCATAGTCCACGTTGTCGGCGACGACGAGGTCGATGGGACCGCGCGGCTCGTGCAACTGGGACGCGAGCTTGTCGTACGCGCGCTCGGCGCTCACCGCCGCGCGGCGCGCCGCCTGCTCGAGCTCCGGCGTGAAGTGCACGTGAAAGTGTTTCGTGTCGATCGTGCGCCAGTGCGCGTTCGGCACCACCTGCGCGGCTCCACGCGAGACCGCGCACGCGGCGAGCACGAGGAGCGCGGCCAGCGCGCGCCCCGCAGTCATCGTGCGGGCAACGATCGAAAGTAGCTCTCGAGCCCGTCCACGATCGCGGTCGCGTACAGCTTCTGGAATTCGGGCGTGCGCAGCGCATTCTCCTGCTCGGGAATCATGAGGAATGCCCCTTCGCACAATACCGCGGGCATCCACGTCGGGCGCGCGAGCCGCAGGTTGTCGTAGTTGATGCCGAGGTTGCGAAGCCCCATGCGCGCAACCATCGCGCGCTGCAGTTCGCGCGCGAGCGGAATCGAGTGCGAGCGATAGTAGTACGCGCCGGTGCCGTTCGCCGTGAAGGGATTGATGCCATCCGGCAGCGCGTTCAGGTGGATCGACACGAGCGCGTTCGCATTCGCCTTGCGCGCCATCACCGGGCGATCGCCCAGCGCGACCGGGTCGGGGGTGGTGCGCGTCATGAACACCTTCGCGCCGCGCGCCTCGAGCATCTGCTGCACGATGAATCCCACCGCGAGCGTCGGCACCGGCTCGTACAAGCCAGTGGGACCGGTCGCGCCGATGGGCGGATGCCCCGGATCGATTGCGATCGTGAGCCCCTTCAAGGGCGCGCCGCTGTCGATGTGCGGCGGGCGACGCACGCGCAGCACGAATGCGCCGTTCTGCCAGAACGCGAGATAGCCGTACGACGCCGACGAGAGGTGAAGCGTGAAGTGTCCGCGGTCGCTCGTCTCCTGCGTCCACTTCGCCTCGCGCACGAGCGAGTCGTTGCCGCCGTAATTCACGATGTCGGTGTTGATCGCCGTGTCGTAGAGCGTGACCGTCAGCTCGTGCGTCCCCTCATCAACGAAGTACGGCGGCCGCCCGGCCATCGGCACGACGAGATCCACGTACTCGGGGTGTGGCTCGAGGCGCGCGTTCCCGGCCACGCGTCGCAGCGGCACCCACCCCGGCGGCAGCGGATGCAGCTCCGACGTCGACACCCAAACCTCGAGCCGCGAGTCGAAGCGCACACGCGAGAATTCGCCGCTGCGCCCCGTGACCGCGAGCGCCGTCCCCGGCAGCAGGAACCACTTGTACGTCCCCCCCGGCACCGGCCGCGCGCTCAGCTCCTCGTCCGTGGCATCGGGGCCAGTGCTGTCGGTCCCGAGCATCATCCACTGATTCGCGAGTGCCACGCCCACCGGCGGGACGCCGACGCGAATCGTGTCGCGCCCGCGCATGAGCAGCAGCTCGGTGCGCGCGCGAAGCATTCGCGCGGGCATGTCGGCGGCGAATGATGTCCCCGCGGGCGTGAGCGCGACCGCGGTCCCTGCATCGCCGCGCCAGACGACGCTCGCATTCGGCGCCGTGCGCACGCTCACGCGCACAGTGTCGTCGTCGCGCAGCACGAGGCGGCCCCCCGGCGAGACGGAGGTCGTGTCGTACGCGAGCGGTCCATCCGTGAGCAGCTTGATCGCGGGCGGACGAAGGCGAACCGGGTGCTGTTCGCGCACGGTGTCCGTGCCGAGCACGGCCACCAACTCGTAGCGCGCGCTGTCGGCCGGCGGCACGGGGAGGAACGCCAGGAATGCACCGTTCGGCGCCACCTGCACCGGCGCGCCATTGATCCACAGCTGGGCGTGACCGTTGCCAACCGACCCGAAGATGAAGTTCGAATCGCGCGCCTCGACGAGCGAGTTCGCGACGGGGTAGACCACCACCGGATGCAGCGATCCCGTCACGAGCGGAACGGCGGGGAGCGTGGACGGTGCCGAAACGGTGGCGGCGGCGGCCGGAGCTGGAGCGGGAGTCTTTGGGGGAGTGGCGGTTGCGCAGGCAGCGAGCAGCACTGAAACGCCAACGAGAGATGAACGCATTGAGTCCAACCTAACCACCGGCCCAAAATTGAGGGAGCGGGGCCACGCCGATTGGAAGTGCGCTGAACGTGCGTTAAGTCGTTCTCAGCGCACGATTTCATTGCTCTTGGTATTGACCTCGCCCTATATTCACGCGTCTTACGGGGTACTCCCTGGAGGCCCAAGCTTGCTAGCCTGCGCATTTTGTGGTCGTTCGAACTCGCCCGAGTCACTGTACTGCATCGACTGCGGAAAACCGGTCGGCGCGGCAGCGTCGTCGGCCCCCTCGATCTCGACCGGCGGCGCGCGGCCGCCGCACATGCACCGCATTTCGCCGAGCATCGGCCGGCGCGCCTCGGGCGCGGCGCGCGCCCTCGATTTTTCCCTCACGCCTCACACCCCCGTGCCCGGAGGACAGACTGTGAGCTGCGCGTGGTGTGGCAGCATCATCGAGGCTGGCCTTCCCTTCTGTGCGCACTGCGGCCGGCGCACCGATGCCACGCTCGCCGCCGCCTCCGCCTGCGGCACCTGCGGCTCGGCCATTCGCCCCGAGCTCGACACCTTCTGCGCGACGTGCGGCACGCCGATCGACGCCGATGCGGCCGTGGCGGCCGTGGCGATCACGAAGGTCGTCGCCAAGACGCTTCCCTTCACCACCAAGCGTAACGACGTCACCGCGCGCCTCGCGGTGCTCGACGAGCAGGGCGTGGTGAAGCGCACGATCGCGATGGACAAACCGGAGATGACGGTGGGGCGAGGCGCGTGCGATCTCTCTTTCGGGGACGATCAGTATCTCTCGCCGATCCACGCGCGTTTCGTCATCCGCGAGGGGACGCTCTTCGTGCGCGATCTGGGCTCGTCCAATCGCACGTGGGTGTTCATCGACGGGCCGCACTCGCTCGCCGACACCGACGTCCTGCTCATCGGCTCGCAGATTCTCGAATTCCAGCGACTCGGTACCCCGGCCTCGCCGCGCGCGGATGCGGACGGAACCCGCCGCGTGGGCTCGCTCACGCCCACCCCCGACATCGCGCGCCTCTCGCAGCTCCGCGCGGACGGCAGCGTGCGCGACAGTCAGTATCTCGCGCAGGGGCGCACGATCACGATCGGCCGCGACTCGGGCGACTGGACTTTTCCGTACGATCAGACGATGAGCGGGCGGCACGCCGATCTGCGCGAGGTCGATGGCGCGTTCATCATCCACGACCTGGGCAGCCGCAACGGCGTGGGCGTGGCGGTGCGCGGCGAGCGCGCACTCAAGGTGGGGCAGCGCGTGCTCCTGGGCGACCAGGTGCTCCGCGTGGAGAGTGTGTGACGACTCGTCCGCAGCGCGCATGCTCCATATTTCCCCCGATCGCGACGGCCACGGACCATCCGGAAGCCGCTGAAATCCGGTCCCTCACATCGCAAGTGTGCAAGTGAGCGTCATTTCGCATACCTTGTATCCGTGACCAGCGCGAATCCGCAACCAAACGACGCCGTCCCCGGTGATGTGATCGTGAACGTATTCGGCCGAACGGATGTCGGCCGCGTACGCGATCACAACGAGGATTCCTTCCTCGTTGCCGATCTCACCGCAGACAATGCGTCGCTCCAGCCCGAGGTGCGCACGCATCTCGTGGGCAGCCACGGCTCGCTGTTCATGGTTGCCGACGGGCTCGGCGGCGCGGCGGCAGGTGAAGTCGCGAGCGAGCTCGCGATCCTCACGGTGCAGTCGGAGCTCCGCTCCCAATGGCGCTCGGCGCCCGAGCGGACTCCGGAAGTGTTCGCGCGTGCGATCAAGGCGGCGGCCGAAGCCGCGAACGCGAAGATCTTCGCCTACGCCGTCGAACATCCGGAGTCGCGCGGACTCGGCACCACGGCCACGATCGCGGGACTCCTCGGCGACACGCTTTATCTCGCGCAGGTGGGAGACAGCCGCGCCTATCTCGTGCGCAACGGCGTCGCGCTGCAGATCACGAAGGACCAGTCGCTCATGCAGCGGCTCATCGAGGCGGGGGAGCTCACGCCGGAAGAGGCGGAGCGCAGCGAGCGCCGCAACATCATCCTCCAGGCGCTCGGCCCCGAGCCGACGGTGAAGATCGATCTCACCTATCAGAAAGTGCGGCGTGGCGACACGCTCATCCTCTGCACGGACGGGCTCTCGGGGCTGGTGCGGAGGGACGAGATCGCGGAGATCCTGCAAGAGAGCAACAACGATCTGCTCACGGCGTGCAAGGAGCTGATCGATCGCGCGAACGAGAACGGCGGCCCGGACAACATCACGGTGATCGTTGCGCGCTTCGATGGCGAGGGGCTGGCCTCGCCGGAAGACGAGGAGTCGGTGGGGCACGCGGTGTTCCCGCTCCCCGGTTCGACGACGCCCACGACACCGCGGCATCGCTTCGTCGACGGACCGACGGCGCCGTTCCGCAGGCGCAACACGGAGGCCGTGGCGTCCAAGCCCGAGCCGGAGCCCGACACCTTCGCGCCGATCGCCAAGCCGCGCGCGATGAGTGCGAAGGGACGCTCGATTCTCTTCCTCGTTGCGGGCGTGCTGCTCGCGATCACGATTCTGTTAGCGTATCGTATGTACAAGACGGGCGTGATTCGTGACGAGAAGCCTGAGCCGGTGCATCCGACGGCAGCGGACAGCGGAGTGCGGGCGTAGGGAGTGGGTAGCGAGTAGAACGGCTTGGTGAGACGACACAAACGGATCCAACGGACACTAACGGAAACTGCAAACGGCGGGCACGAATCAAACCAATAAAAAGTCGAATCGAATCATGCTGGAACTGGCTCCATCGGGGCGGGCCGAAAGCCGATTCGCGTCGGGTTCGATTCGTCTTTTTTGGTTTGATTCGTGCTCGCAGTAGGCAGCGGTAGTCCGCAGTTTCCGCTTCGTTCCGTTCACTCCGTTTCTGTCGTCTCACCAAAGCAGTTGGCACTTGCATTTCGCTCTCCTTCAGCTGTTCGCTACTCCGCCACGATCGTCCTCGCGCGGCGCAGATAAAGGATCCCCGCGATCGCGATGCTCGCCGCGGCCCCCGACAGCCCCCACTGCTGCAACAGCCCCGCCCCGATCGCGATGTTCACGCCGAGCAGTGTGGCGACGCCGGCGAACACGCGGCGCACGTCGCTCGCGAGGTGTTGTCGCGGTTGAATGCCGGTGCGCGCGCGCACGGGGCCCCACGCGCCGCCCGGGCGCGCGCGGGTGTAGAACGCGTCGAGCGTCTCGTCGCTCTCGGGCGGCGTCAGCCACATCACCGTGAGCCAGAGCGCGGTGACGATCGCGGCCATCGCGGTCTCGCGAATCCCGAACTCGAGTGCGCGAAGCGAGGGTATCGCGTAGATGAGTGAGGCCACGAGCACGCTTCCAACCAGTGCGGCGATCTCCGCCCACACGTTGATCCGCCACCAGAACCAGCGCAGGATGAGCACCGCGCCCGTGCCCGTGCCGAGTGCGATGAGCAGCCGGAAGGTCTCGCCGATGCTGCGCAGGTTGAAGGCGACGGCGGAAGCGACGGCCGTGATGAGAAGCGACGCGATGCGCCCAGCCCATACGAGCGCGCGATCCGATGCAGCCGGCGCGAGGAATCGCCGATACACGTCGTTCACCAGATAGCTCGCGCCCCAGTTCACCTGCGCGCTCACGGATGACATGAACGCCGCCACCAGCGACGCGAAGACGAGCCCGAGCATTCCCGCCGGGAGATAGCGCTTCATGAGCGTGGGATACGCCATCTCGCGATCGGGCAGATTCGGCAGCACGATCATCGCGATGAGCGCGGCGATGATCCACGGCCAGCAGCGCACGACGTAATTGATGATGTTGAACAGCCACGCCGCCTTCTCGGCGTCCTTCTCCGATGGCACGGAGACGAGGCGCTGCACGAACTGCCCGCCGCCATCGGCGCCCTTGTACGCCCACCACTGGATCGAGATGTAGGCGAGGAAAGTGGGGAGCGGGAGGAGCGCGCTCCCGAGCGACGGGAAGAACGCGAGGCGATCTCCCTTCCCCGCCGCCGCGAGCTTCGCGGGGAGCACGGAGATTCCGCCGATCTCGTGCAGCGCGTACTTCGCAACGACGATGGCACCCACCAGTGCGAGTGCGAGCTGGAAGAAGTCGGTGGTGACCACGCCCCAGAGCCCGCTGAACGCGGCGTAGAGCAGCACGATCGCGGCGATGAGCACCACCGCCTGCACTTTCTGCGCGTCGCCACTCAGGCCGAGCTGTTCCCAGATGCCGAGCGCGTCGGCGACCTTGCGCATCGCGAGCATTCCGTACGCGATGCTGATGGCGTTGATCGGAAGCGCGAAGAGAAACGCACCCGTGCCGCGCAGCACGGCAGCGGCCTTGCGCCCGTAGCGCAGCTCCGTGAGCTCGTAGTCGGTGAGAATTCCCGCGCGGCGCCAGAGGCGCGCGAACAGGTAGATCATCGACACGTGCGCGACGACGAACGACCACCACTCCCAGTTGCCGGCGATGCCGCGGCCGATCACGAGCCCGCTCACGTAGAGCGGCGTGTCGACGCTGAAGGTGATCGCAGCCATCGAGGCGCCAGCGAGCCACCACGGAATCGTGCGTCCGCCTACGAAAAAGTCTTCGAGCGACCGTGAGGCGCGGCGCGCGAGCCAGAGCCCGATCGCGAGCGTCGCAGTCATGTAGACCGCGACTACCGTCCAGTCGATCGTGCGCACGCTACCGCGCGCGCATGATCCAGCGGGCGGCGGCGCACTGCATCGCCGCTTCCCCGCCCCAGGCGCTGACCACGTAGCGAGCGAACGTCAGCTGTGATGCAAGCCGCGGATGGCCGAACTGAATGACGATCGCATTCGGGCGCGCCTCGCACGCCGCGCGCACCGCCGCGATCGAGGCATCGCTGTAGCCCACGCGATCCTTCCACGCGCGCGTCTCTCCGAAGAGCGCGATCACGCCATCGTTCTTCGACTCGGGGTCAAAACAATCCAGTCGTCGCGCCTTCCATGCGGCGTCGAACAACGTGTCGAGCAGCGGCTCGCGCGACGGCGGCGCGTACGGGCCGCCGAGATCATCGTCGACGACGACGATATCGAGCGGCGCCTTGAGCGCGGCCGGCGTGCCGCGCACCACGTGGATGACGCGGTCCGCCAGCTGCGCGCCCCACAACACATCGGTGCCCGACGGGCGCCGATACTCGTTCGGCGGCGACGACCATTGCGCCCACTTGAGCCGCCTGCGCAACGACGTCTGGATGCGACCCGAGTCAAGCCGGTGCGTCGCGACCGCGCGATCGACCGCGTTCGCGACTGCCTCGAGATCTTTCGGATAAAGCAGCAGATCGCACCCCGCATCGAGCGCGCGGATCGCCGCTTCTTCTTCACCGATCTCCGCCACCGCGCCTTCCATGATCATCGCGTCGGTGACGATGAGCCCGTCGAAGCGCATCTGCTGGCGGAGCAGCCACTGCAGCATCTCGCGCGACATCGTCGCGGGCGCACCACTCGCATCGAGCGCCGGATAGGCGACGTGCGCCGTCATCACGCCGGCGACGCCCGCCTCGATCGCCGCGCGGAAGGGTGCGAGGTCGTGCTCCATCAGATCGGCGCGCGACGCGTCCACCACCGGCAGCCCCGAATGCGAATCGGTGCGCGTGCGCCCGTGCCCGGGAAAGTGCTTCGCGCACGCGAGCACGCCCTCGGCCTGGCACGCCTGGATCCACGCCTGCGCGAGCATGGCAACCTTGCGCGAGTCGCCGCCGAGCGAGCGCGTGCCGACGATCGGATTCTCGGGGACGATGTCGAGATCGCACACGGGCGCGAGATCCCAGTTGAGCCCGAGCGTGCGCGCCTCGCGCGCCGTGAGCCGCGCCGCGCGGCGCACGGCGTCCGCGTCGCCGAGCGAGGCGATCGCCGCGAGCGGAGGAAGCCCCGTGGCACCCGCGAACTGCTGCCCCGCGCCGCGCTCGAGATCCGCCGCGATGAGCAGCGGTACTCGCGACTTTTGCCGCAGCTCCTTCGTGAGCGCGCGCACGCGCTCCTGATCGCCGCCAAAGAGAATGAATCCGCCCACACCGTGCTCGAGCGCCTTCGCGATCGCCGGACGCTCGTGCTCGAAGCCGTGGTTCGCGTCCCAGCGAATCGCCGGGAGGAGAAGCGCGGATGCGGCGCTCATGCGGGCGTCAACTTGCCGAGGACGCGCGGCCCGCGCGCGCCGGTGGCGGCCGCGAGATTCCCCGCGCGCCGCTCGAGAAAGAGTTTGCCGAGGAAAGCAAAAGCGACGGCTTCCTTGGCATCGCCGTCGAAGAAGACGGCGTCGAACATTTTCACGGGCACGGGCGCGATCGCAGCCGTGAGCGCGCGCACGAGCGCCGGGTTTCTCGCGCCGCCGCCGGAGATCACGACGTCGGCGATCGGTGCGGTGATGAAGCGCCGGTACGCATCGGCGATCGAGCGCGCGGTGAAGGCGACAGCGGTGGCGATGATGTCCTCGTTCGTCGCCGTCGCGCTCGCGGCGCGGCTGCGTTCGATGAATCGCGCAATGTACGCGCGGTCGAATAGCTCACGCCCCGTGGACTTGGGCGGCACCGACGCGAAGTACGGCTCGGCGAGCGACTCGCTCACGACGCTCTCGATCACCGTGCCGCTCAGGGCGAGCTTGCCATCGACGTCGTAGGCGAGGCTGGGCACGAGCGTGCGCACCACGCCGTCGATGATCGCGACGCCGGGGCCCGTATCGAAGGCGACGACCGGTGCGTCGACGCCGCGCGGCGGCACGATCGACACGTTCGCGATGCCGCCGATGTTCTGGAGCGCGCGCCACGCGCCGTCGGCGCCGAAGAGCAGCCGGTCCGCGATCGCGACGAGCGGGGCGCCCTGCCCTCCGGCCGCGACATCGCGCACGCGGAAGTCGGAGATCACATCGATCCCCGTGCGCTCGGCGATCACGGCGCTCTCCCCGATCTGCCAGGTCGCGAGCGGCGCCTCGTGCCAGATCGTGTGCCCGTGCGATGCGACCGCGCGCACGTCGCGCCGCGCGAGTCCCGCGTTCCCGATCACCGCGAGCGCGGCATCGGCGAGCCACGCGCCGAGCTCGAAGTCGAGGCGGCTGAGATTCGCGAGCGAATCACCATCCAGCGCGCGCAGGAGCCGCTCGCGCTGCCCACTCGCGTACGGCTGCTCGTGATACGCGAGCAGCGTCGCGCTCGGCTTGCCCTCGGCGCCGAAGCGCACGGCGGCGGCGGAGATGCCGTCGGCGGAGGTGCCCGACATTAGCCCCACGAGCACGTCGCCCCGCGCTCCGCTGCTCGCGCGATCATCGCTCACTCGACCGGCGGCGGCGCGTGGGGAAGCACGCGCCGCGCGACGCCACCCGCATCGCGCAGCGCGCGCTCGGCTTCCTCGCGCGAGAAGTCGCGCTGCTGCATGACGATCGCCGTGCGCACGCTTCCGCCGGCGCGATCGATCATCTCACGCGCCGCGGCGCGCTCGATGCCCGTCACTTCCATCACGATCCGCTCGCCGCGGTCCACGAGCTTGGCGCTCATCGCGCGCAGATCGATCATCAGGTTGCCAAAGGTCTTCCCGATGCGGATCATCGCGCCGGTGGAGATCGCGTTGAGCACGAGCTTGGTCGCGGTCCCCGCCTTCATGCGCGTGGAGCCCGTGACCGGCTCCGCGCCGGTGATCGGAATGATCGCGACGTCCACGAGCTGCATTACCGAGTCCGCCGGCGGCGAGCAGGCGAGGATCCCGGTGTGTGCACCGAGTTCGGCCGCGCGCTCGAGGGCGCCGCGCACGTAAGGCGTGGTCCCCGACGCCGCGATGCCGAGCACGAAGTCGCGCGGCCCCACCTGGCGCGCGGTAATCGCGGCGGCGCCGTCCTCCACGACGTCCTCGGCGCCCTCCTGCGACTGCGTAAGTGCCGGTGGACCTCCAGCGATGATCCCTTGTACCATTTCAGGGTCGGTGCCGAAGGTGGGCGGGCATTCGCTCGCGTCGAGGACGCCGAGGCGCCCGGAAGTGCCCGCGCCGACGTAGAAGAGGCGTCCGCCCGCGCGAAACGCCTGCTCGGCGAGCTCGATCGCGCGCGCGATGTTGTCGCGCTGCGTGGCGACCGCGTCGAGCACGAAGCGATCTTCGGCGTGCAACAGATCGACTATCTCGCGCGGCGTGGCGAGATCGATGTCCGCGGTGCGGGGATTTCGTCGCTCGGTGAGACGAGGATCGGAGTGCGACGGAGTCACGTACTCGTGTGAGGTGAGAAGGTGACGCGGCGCGTCACGCGGGCTAACTTATGCCGCGTCGCGCGCTGGTAGCAAGAGATTTACAAGGAGAGTTCGTGCATCGTCGATCAGAAATCGCACGGCTCGCGATCGGTGTGATCGCGGTCACCGCAGGAGCCCTTTTGATCTCCTGCCACCCGGCAAAGCGCACGGTGCCCGCACCCGTGCCTGCCACGCTCCCCAACACTCCCGCCACATTGGAAGCCCTTCAGGCTGCCCAGTCGATCGCCGATACCGCACGACTTCCGCTCCCCGACGCCTGGCCGCTCTCCGCGATCAATAACACGGCGGTGGCACCACATGCGATGGTCGCGAGCAACAGCGCGCTCGCGAGCGACGCCGGCCTCGAGATCCTGCGCCAGGGGGGCAACGCGGTCGACGCGGCCGTCGCCACCGGCTTTGCACTCGCCGTCACGCACCCAGAGGCCGGTAACCTCGGCGGCGGCGGCTACATGCTCATTCGGTTGAGCGACGGGCGGTCGTTCGCACTCGACTATCGCGAGGTCGCGCCGCTCGCGGCCACGCGCGACATGTACGTGGACGCGCAGGGGCACGTCACGGAAAAGAGCCAGGTGGGGCACCTCGCGTCCGGCGTGCCGGGATCGGTCGCCGGGCTGACGACGGCGCTCGCGCGCTACGGCTCGATGCCGCTCGAGAAGGTGATGGCCCCCGCGATTCAGCTGGCCGACAGCGGATTTACGGTGGACAGCGCGCTCTCGGAGTCGATTCGCGGAAACGCCGGGCGCATCGCGCCCTTTTCCGGCGCCAAGGTGTTCATGCCGAACGGGCATCCGCTCGCCGTCGGCACGCTCTTCAAGCAGCCCGCGCTCGCCAACACGCTGCGCGCGATCGCGGAGAATGGCGCCGCTGCATTCTACTCGGGCGCCATCGCCGACGCGATCGCGGCCGAGATGAAGCAGGGCGGCGGGATCATCACGAAGGACGACCTCGCGCGCTACGCGCCTGTGTGGCACGCGCCGCTCTCCGGCACCTACCGCGGATACACGCTGCTCGTGATGCCGCCGTCGTCGTCCGGAGGGATCACGCTGCTCGAAACGCTCAACATCCTCGAACGGTATCCGGCGCCGCGTACGGGCAGCACGCTGAGCTACCATCTCATGACCGAGGCGCTGCGCCGTGCCTTCGTGGATCGCAACACGAAGCTCGGCGATCCTGCATTCGTGCACGTGCCCGTGCGAGAGCTCATCAGCAAGAGCTACGCGCGCGATCGCGCGGCGTCGATCGACGTGAAGCGCGCGACGAAGACGGGGGCGTTCGCGGAGACGAAGGCCGAAGGGGTGAACACCACGCACTATTCGGTGGTGGATGATCACGGCAACTCCGTCGCGACGACGACGACGCTCAACGATCTGTACGGATCGGGGGTCTACGTCGCGCAGGGAGGGTTCTTCCTGAACGACGAGATGGACGACTTCGCGGCGCGCCCGGGGCAGCCGAACATGTTCGGGCTCGTGCAGGGCGAGCAAAATGCGATCGCGCCGGGGAAGCGGATGCTGAGCGCGATGACGCCGACGATCGTGATCGATCCCAGGGGGCAGCTGTTCATGGTGATCGGCTCGCGCGGCGGCCCGCGCATCATCACGAGCGTGGCGCAGGTGATCGTGAACGTGATCGATCACCACATGAAGTTCGCGGACGCGATGTCGGAGCCGCGGATCCACCACCAGGCATGGCCCGACCAGCTGCGCTACGAGCCGAACGGCTTGAGCTTCGCAACCGTCGATTCACTGCGTCGAATGGGCCACGCTGTGGAGGCGGCCACCTTCACCCCGGGCGGCTTTGTGGGGCGTGTGATCATGGTCGGACGCGTCGAGGACGGCTGGGAGGGCGTCGTGGACCCGCGCACGAGCGGGGGGGCGGCGGGGTATTAGAAGACCACACTGACGGATTTGACGGACGCAAACGGAGAAAAGCTGAAGTAGCAGCTCGCCGTTCGTGTCCGTCGTTATCCGTCAGTGTGGTTCTCATCAAATCGGTCGCTTTTGACTATCCCCGATCCACTAACAAAAATCGCCCGCGCCGGCATAGTGCCGACGCGGGCGAATTATCTTAGTACTAAGGTATCTCCTACTCGCTCTGAATCTGCGCCGGCGCGTTCAGGTGCACCTTGATGTTCCCGCCTACCGGCACGCAGCCATCGTAGCCCGCCGTGCCCATCGCGACCGCCGTTCCCGCCGCCGCACCCGTCGCCGCGCCGATCACGACGCTCTTCGTGCTGTGCCCGATGATCTGGCCGATGATGCCGCCGATCACCGCGCCGCCGCCGACCTTCGCCGCGTCGGACTTCGCGCTCGCGTTACGCACCTTGTCCACGTCGACGTGATCGATCGTCGCGTCGATCGGATAACTCTTGTCGCCCCAGGTGAGCGACTGCACATCGAACGTCATCTGGATCGGATCGCCGGTCTTGCCGCTTTGCTGGAGCTGCGTCACCGCGATCACTGCCTTCGCGCCCGCCGGAATCATGACGCCGTTGCTGCCGGCGATCGCCGAATTCACCGTCGCCGTGAACTTGTCGCCGACGTGGTTCGTGTTCGTGCAGACTCGCTCGGTGGACGTGAGGTCCATTGACGTTCCGCTTGCGACGGTTCCCACCGCACCCTCGCTTCCCTTCGTCCCCTTCACAACCGTGTTGCCGCTCGCCGTGGTCGTCGGCCCTGACGGTGCGGCGGGCGGAGTGCGGGTGCGCGGCTTCGAAGGCGCTGAGGACGGAGCCGCCGGGGGAGCATCGTTGAGCTGCGGCTGCGCGGTCGAGTCGCGATTGGCCATCTGCAGGTCGCGCGCATAGGCGGCGGAATCCGCCGTAAGCTGCGCGCTGTCCGACTTCTTGCAAGCGCCCATCAACAGCGCGGATGTCAGCGCGACGGGAGTGAGCCACCTATTGATCGACATGTAGAGCTCCTTCGGGTAGTGAGTCTGGGCGATATGAGGGCAATCCGCATGCCACGCATGGGTTCGCCGAGCCTAGGCAATACAAAATAGTGCTGAATCGTTTTCAAGTCGCGTGACTCCCATCACCAGCAATTGTCCTAAGTCTGTCACGTGTATGGAGATCATTGGAATAAACCCATGTAACGGGTATGATTGAGCAATGACACGCGCCTACATCGACGACGTCTCTGCCGAACGACTCGCCTCGCTGCAGGAGCAAAATCTCGAACTGACGCGAATCGTCACCGAGCTGCGCAACGAGGCTGCGCTGCGCACCCAGTTCCTGTCGAACATTTCGCACGACCTACGCACGCCGCTCACCGCCATCATCACGCACGGTGAAATCCTGCGCGATGGGATCCTCGGCGAGCTGACGACGCGTCAAAAGGACAGCGTCAGCGGCATCATCGGCGGCGGCCGCCAGCTCCTCGACATGATCGGCGAGATCCTCACCTACGCGCGCGGCGCGGCGAACCAGCTCACGCTCACGCGCAGCGAGTTCAGCATCGAGCAGGTGGTCGAGCAGGTGTGCGCGCTCAACGAGTCGCTCGTCGCGAAAAAGGGGCACACCCTCTCCGTTACTATCGAACCGTCGCTTCCGCCGCTCTACGCCGACCGCGACAAGATCGCGCACGTGCTCGGCAATCTCGTCGGCAACGCCATCGACTTTACCCTCCCTGGCGGCAGGGTGTGGGTTCGATGCTCGCGCGGCCTGCCCATGGAGCGCGGGCATGCCATGCTCGTCGAGGTCGGCGACTCGGGGATCGGCATCGCGCCGGAGCATCACGAGCTCGTGTTCCGCGAGTTTGCGCAGGTCGATGCGTCCGCCTCGCGTCAGCATCATGGCACCGGGCTCGGCCTCGCGATCGCGCGCAAATTCGTCGAGCTGCACGATGGCCGCCTCTGGGTGGAGAGCATGCTCGGCGTTGGAAGCCACTTCTTCTTCACGATTCCGGTGCGCAGCGCGCCCTGAATGCTCCCGCACATCCTGCTCGTCGAGGACAACGCCCTCGTCATCGGCGCGCTGCGATTGCTGCTCGAGGAAACCGGACACCGCGTGAGCGACGCCGGCACCGTCGCCGGGGCCGCGCGCGTGCTCGGCGACGATCCGCCTGATGTCGTGCTGCTCGATCTCACGCTCGGCGGCGAGGATGGGCTCTCGCTCATGACTGCGATCGGCGCGCACCAAGGGCAGCGTCCGATCGTCGTCGCCCTCACCGGCCACGATGATGCCGTGACGCTCGAACGGTGCACCAGCGCGGGGTGTCGCGCGGTGCTCGTGAAGCCGATCCAACCGATGAAGCTCAAGTCGCAGATCGCCGAGTGGCTCGGCGAGCGCGCAAAGGGCTAGATGCGACTGCGCAGCGCGTCCGGAGTGAGCGCCTGAAGCCAGCTCGCGAGCACCGTGAAGTAATTGGTGACGAGCAGCAGGCCGATCGCGATGAGCAGCACGCCACCCACGCGATTCACCCACTTCAGCGCGCCGCGATAGCGCGCGAACACCGCGAGAAAGCGGTCGATGGCCAGCGCGGCGACGAGGAATGGAATGGCGAGCCCCGCCGAGTACGCGGTGAGCAGCCCCAAGCCGCGATGCAGGTCCGCGGTGCTCGAGGTGTAAATGAGGATCGATCCCAGAATCGGCCCAATGCACGGCGTCCACCCCGCACCGAAGGCGAGGCCGACGAGCACCGTGCCGAGATAGCCGAGCGGTTTGTCGGCCAGATGGATGCGCTTGTCCTGCCCGAGCAGTCGGACGTTGAATGCGCCGAGCAGGTAGAGCCCGAAGATGATGATGAGCGCCCCCCCAAGACGCGCGATCCAGACGCGCGCGACGAAGAGCACGCGACCGAGTACACTTGCGGTGGCGCCGAGCGCGATGAATATGAGGGAGAAGCCGAGGACGAAGAGGAGGGCGTGCACCAGCGCCGTACGTCGCGCTGTGCGCACTTCCTCGAGGCTCAACCCGGTAATGAAGGTGACGTAGCTCGGAACGAGCGGTAGCACACACGGAGAGAGAAAGCTGAGCAATCCGGCCGAGAACGCGACAAGCAATCCGAACGTCGCTGGACTTTCCACTCTTCCTCCGAGTCTGGATCGGCGGGAGCGCCGCCGCATGGGACCACTGCTCCGGTGGTACTATGATGTGAAGTATCGCGCATTTCGCCGCGAGAGTCGAACGCGCGACGGGCGACGCGGCATTGTGGCGCTCCAGATCGACGCCCTCGCGTACGCGGACCTGCGCCGAGCGATCGCGCTGGGCTATTGCCCGACGATCGCGCGGCTGCTGCGGGAGGAGGGCTTTCACATACGGCGGTGGTTCAGCGGGCTGCCGTCGGCGACTCCGTACTGTCAGGCGGGGATCTTCCACGGCGAGAACGCGGGCATTCCTGCGTTTCGCTTTTTCGACAAGGCGACGCGGCGCGTGATCACCTGCAACGCACCGCACGGCGTGCAGTACATTCGCGATCGCATTGTCGCGCCGGGCGCCCTGGCGAACGGCTCGAGCTACGTGAATCTGCTCGATGGCGACGCGCGCACGGTGGCCTTCACGGTCGCCACGCGCGAGCGGATGTCGGTGTATCGCCGGCTCGGCGGAACGCGGATGCTGCTGCTGATCGCGCTCCATCCGGTGCGCGTGCTGCGCATGGCGTTGCAGAGCGTGGTGGAATGGCTGCGCGAGGAGTGGGAGCGCGCCGCCTCGCAACTGGCGGCGCGGGCGACGCATTCGGAGGGGATTTTTCCCTTCGTGCGGATTCTGAGCAACGTCATCGTGCGTGAGCTGCAAACGATGGCGATCGTGCTCGACGTGTGGCTGGGGGTGCCGGTGATTTACAGCACGTACATGCAGTACGACGAGCTGGCGCATCACTTCGGGCCATCGAGCACCGGCGCGCTGAGCGACTTGAAGCGCACGGACGCGCGGATCGCGGAGATCTGGCGGATGATCCAGGACGGCGCGCCGCGCCATTACGATCTGGTCATTCTCTCGGATCACGGAATGACGCCGGCGAAGAGCTACCGGGTGCTGTTCAAGGAGTCGCTGGGAACGACGGTGACGCGGATCATGTCGCGCGGACCGGACAGCGTCGCGACGTCATCGCTGGATGCGGACGTACTCACGAGCGCGAGCGAGGACAGCGAGTACGCGGATGTGGGGCCAGGGATCGTGGAGAGCGTGGCGCAAATGTCACGGCACCGGCATCGCGGCTGGCGAAAGACGTTGCGCGCGGTGCGCGACTGGACGCGCAGCCGCTACGGACTGCGCGAGATCATCTTTCCCGAGAAGTATCGGGTGGATGCGCGGCACGAGCTGGTGGTGACGTACAGCTCGTGTCTTGCGCTCATCTACTTCGACGATGTGTCCACGCAGCTGACGCGGGAGGAGATCGTGGACGAGCCGCGCCGCGCGTACCTCTATCGCGCGCTGCTCGCGCACAAGGGGATCGGGCTCGTGGCGACGCGAAGCGAGGAGGGCGTGGAGCTCGAGAGCCCGCGCGGGCGAGCGGTGATCGCGCACGGGAGCGAGCAGGTGCGCGTGCTCGAGGGGGAGAATCCGCTCGCGCACTACGGAACCGCGAGCTACGTGGTGCGCGCCGTGCGCGACCTCATCATGCAGCCAAACTCGGGCGACATCGTGCTATTCGGCGCCTACGACGGTTACGACATCGTGTCGTTCGACGATCAGGTGGGCGCGCACGGAAGCGCGGGCGGAGATCAGGTGTATCCGTTCATCATCACGCCGCCGGATCTGGATCTCGACGGCGAAGTGCTCGAGGATGCGCGGGATGTGCATCGCGTGGTGATGGAGCGATACGTGCGAGACTAGCGGTGGATTCGTGCGCTCAATGCACGATCGCCAGTAATCCGAACGCGATCCCAGCGCCCCCGACGAGCAGCGAGCCAAGCCACACCGCTCTCACTCGCGTGAGCGCCGCGATTGCACCGAGCGCGATCGCGACCTGAAAGAGCGCCACCGCCGCTGCGAAGTGGTGGTGCCGCTCGAGTAGCTCGTCGGCTTCTCCCGACTTCGCGTCACGCTCGGCTTCGAGCCTCTTCGCTTCCCGGCGTATGGTGTCCTGCTGCGCCGCGTACCGCGCCGTCTGGCTTGCTATCGTCGCGGGTAGTGCCTTGCCGGCGGCGAGAAACGCACTCGTTGACGCCTGGATGACGTCGGCCTTGATCCCTTTCGCCTGGTAGTAGGCCCACTGGTCGGAGGCCTGCGACTGCAGTCGCGTCGACTCCGTCTTGAGCACGAGCGCCTCGTTCACCGTTGCGCCAGCTTCGAGCGATGCGATGGCGGCGAGCGCGGCGAGAATCGCGGTCGTGAGCGCGATCCATCGAACGAGTCGCGAACTTCCCTTCTCCTCGCGCTCGATCTCTTCGTCGATCGTCTCTCTCAGCTTGTCGGTGTCGATCTCGATTTCTTCAGGCATCGCGAGGAAGGCGTTGATGAGGGGTGTTCGATCTCGTGGCGT
>Ga0207712_10000128_pt1 | contig 79324 bp, 73 predicted proteins | sample KBSS44metaG_FD_184402 | JGI IMG/M metagenome (GOLD analysis project Ga0207712, IMG submission 184402) | Switchgrass rhizosphere microbial communities from Kellogg Biological Station, Michigan, USA - KBS S4-4 metaG (SPAdes) (version 2) | ecosystem: Host-associated > Plants > Roots > Rhizosphere...
TGATCGGCTGCTGATAATTCAGCACGTTTGCCAGCGTCAGTTGATCGAAGGGCAAGGTGCGCGACGCGTCGTCAGTGCGGAAGGTAAACGTCCCCAGAATGGCGGTGCCTGGTTCGCTACCGGTGCCACCCGCCGTGTGATGGATCAAACTGCCGCCGAAACGCAGGTAATGTTTGCCCAGCGACCATGACAATGTGTCGGAGATCTGCCACTGATGACCCCAAAGATCGGAAGCGCGCGACTGGCCGATCGTGAACGGCACAGCGCCGCCGCCGGCGCCGCGCATATAGGTAGTCGAAAGCGTTTGCGCTTCCCAGAGCGTGACCGGATCACCATGCAAGTAGGAAAATCGGGCTTCGTTCAGCACGCTCGGAGTAATGGCCGCCGTGTGATTGACCTGCGCTGTCCATGAACGGCGCGAATATCTGCGCGCCACGCTGGGTGCATTGGTGCCACTGACCGCGTCCTGCGGATTGTCGTCCGAGAAGCGATCGAAGTTGAAGCGAAACATCAGGTTTTGATTTGCAGTTAGCTTATGGTCCAACCGTCCGTTGAAGAGCAGCTGTCGATAGTGTCCGGTGTAATCGAGGTGGCCATCGGCTGGTAACAGAAACGCCGGCAAACTGCTCGAGAGGAAAGTCGTTCGATTCTGGCGCGTGTAATCTGCCGTGGCGAAAAAGAAAGTCTTGTCCTTCACGATTGGTCCACCGATCGAGCCCGAAACCTGGTTCAGCGCGTCCGGAATATCGACTGGGTTAATCGCCTGCAGCGTACTTGGCGTGACGCAGGTCGGCACTGAAGGAGGACAAAAGCCTGTAGTCGAAAATGTCTTCGCCTGCCAGCCGCCCGGCCGGACCAGGACCAGGCCTTCGCCGTGGAAACCGTTGGTTCCGGACTTGGTTACGATATTTAGCGCGGGCCCTGAGGTCCAGCCATATTCGGAAGAGAATGCGTTCGTCAGGATTGCGATTTCCTGAATGGCGCCCATCGGCACGGTGGCGATTGCAGTCTGGCGGCCCCATCCTTCGTCGTTGTTCGCGCCATCAAGCACGAACGTGGTGGCGCGCCGGGAACCGACGCCGGTGATGAAGTAAGTCGCATTGACGAAGAGATCGCCGGTACCCTTTCCCTGGCGGAACGCCGAATTCAGAAGTGGCAGCGTCGTTACTTTGCGACCCAGAATTGGTGTTTCGTCAATTTGCGGGCTGTCCAGCCGGATCCCAATCTGCGGATCGGCGCGCACGCCTTCAGTGGTGCCGTAGATGGTGACTTCGGCCTTTTCCGTACCCACCTGCAACGTGACTTTTAGGGTCGCAGTTTCGCCGGCGCGCAAGGTGATGTTCTTCAACTCTTCATTGCCGAACCCTTCCCGCGAGACGGTGACCGAGTAAGTTCCGGTCAGCGACAAGGCAGCGAAGTTGGCATTGCCATCGCTATTAGAGACGGCCTCGCGCACGGCGCCGGTGGCATTGTTCACGACCGAAACTCTGGCGTCCTTCACCACCGCGCCGGCCTGATCGACCACCGCGACGACGATAGTGGCGTTGTTTGGCGATTGTGCTGCGACTGGCGCGGCGCTGAAGCCGACGAGTGTGAGCAGAAGGAGCGGCAAGCGCAATTGTTTCCCGAAGCCAGAGGTTCGCATAGCTTTAATGTCCTTTACTGACTGATGGCGGTTGCACAGAACGAGCTGTGAGTAGTTCGAAGTGAAGTTAGTCGCCGCGGTAAATTACTACCAGCCGTCGTAGACGTTGAGGGGAATGGATTGACGCCAAAGTAAATGCGGCTGCGAAGGATCGCAACCGGATAAAAGGCAGGACAACTCGCCCGGATTCCAAACCAAGCCCGGATTCTAAACCAAGCCCCGCTGGCCGCCGCGCCCGTTTCTCAGAGCCGCTTGCGGTAGCAAGCGGTTGGTGTACTCAACCAACGCTCCCAAATTACCGCGACGATGTTAGGCGCCCTGGCTCTTGGTCGATTGAGGCAGTGCCGCGGGAGTGTCCGAAGTCAGGTTGTGGGGAATATCTATGATCGGCATTGCCGGGAATGAGAGGTCAGGTTCGAATAGGGCTGGCTGGCGTCGCACCATATAGAAACGCATTGCAAATACGAGAATGGTTAGCGCGGCCCCAATCCAAACGACTGCCCAGAGCAGCGCGGGCAGTCCGGTGATATTGGCCATGTTCACCGCGTCGGTAGGAACGCTGGGAGCAAATGGCGATGACAAAAAGAAAACGGTTTTCAAGTCGAGTAAAGCGTTTAGAACGCATTGCACAGCCAGCAAACTAACAAAGAACACGGCCACGCGCGGTTTCGCAAACCGGGCAACTGCAAATAGTCCGACCGCCAACAACACGCCGGCCAGTAAGGTGAACGGCACGCCTGCCAGCCCAACGGAAACGCCTGAAGTCAGAGGCGTAATCACACCGAAGATGATCGTCAGTGCAAGAATCAAGAGTGACGAGCCGAGCAGCACGAGGCGGGCGGCGACTGCGCGACGAATGAGCACCAGCAAAACTGCACCATAGACCATCGCGCCGAGGTAGCCGGCGCTGGCCACGAACATTTGTGACGCGCCGCTGCCCACCGATGTGTACGTTTCGCCGCTGGCGTTCATAGCCACGCTCAGGCTGCCGACTGAGTTACCTGTTAGCAAGGCGGCCAGTGCGTGTCCGCCTTCATGTATGAAAGTAACGAAGATGCGGAATGGATAGGTCAGGACCTCAGCGAAGGGAATGAACCAGAGCGCTATTGATATTGCGGCGGCGATCAGCAGGGTCAGTGCCTGTGGTCGCGCATCCGGTGAAATCCTGGTTCTCATAAAACAAATCCTCCGCGTTGGTTACTTATCTCCCCGTTACTGTTTACGATCTCCCGTTACTATTTACGATCTCCCGTTACTGTTTAGCGGCGGGCTACTGCCCGCCGGTCGGGCGGTAGCCCGACTCTAAACAATCCGGTCGGGCGGTAGCCCGACTCTAAACAATACTGGGTGCGCGACCTTAAACGTACCTGGAAGGCTGCGCTATCGAGGTATACGCTAGCTGCCGCTTTCGTGTTCCAGTTCCGCTTCTAAAGTTCGCAGCGCTTTTTGCAGCATTTCTCGATGACGAGGGTTAGTGGCGGTTTCCAGTTGTTGCAGGGTGCGCGTCCGGGACATGCGCAAGGTCAGCAAGCGTTCGCGTTTGGCGTGGGCCTCGGGGGAATTGTTACGTTGCGAGGCGGCCGTTTCCGACGGGCGGTCCACCGCCGCTTCCTGCTGCGCCTCGACGCTCTTGCTTTCCCAACCTCGCGCCATAATTCATACCATCTAAGTTACATTTTTGGCCCGCCCGCTACCGCAGGCGGTTCTGACTATGCGACCGTACCGTCTTTCACGACAGCGTTCTTGGGAACGATGATGATGCGGTCGCGGATGAAATAGCTGCCGTCGGGTCCGTCAGCGTTCTCGATGCCGGCCTCGTTCAGCAGCCGCACGCCAGTTCCTATCCGCGCGTTCTTATCAACTATCGCGCGGCTGATCACTGATTTCTCGCCAATCCCGACGCGCGGCCGGCCGGCGACATGATCGTCGCGCAGCTCTTCCAACGATTGATAATAATCCGCGCCCATGATGTACGACGCTTCGATTCGCGTACCGGCGCCGATGCGGCTGCGCAACCCGATCACGCATTGATTGATTTTGGCGCCGTTGATGATGCAACCGTCGCTGACTATCGAGTCGCTGATCTCCGACTCATCAATCTTTGATGGCGGCAGGTAGCGGGCCCTGGTGAACAGCGGCGCTTCGGCATCGAAGAGATTGAATGGCGGAATCTTGGAAGTCATGTCGAGGTTCGCTTTGTAGAACGCGGCGATCGTTCCGATGTCCTCCCAATAACCGTCGAACATGAATGCCTGCACGGGTCCCGAATTAATCGCGGCGGGGATTACTTCGCGACCGAAGTCCAGCCGCGAGCCGTCTTCCATCAACAACTGGGACAGCCTTTCATATTTGAAAACGTAAATTCCCATTGACGCCAGGAAGGGCCGCGCGGCCGCCTGCTGCGGATCCAGGCCCAACTTCGTCGTGTCGACTTTCATCGCGGCCAGCGCTTCCCCCTTCGGCTTTTCACTGAACTCGATAATGCGTCCCTTCTCGTCAGTCTTCAGCAAGCCGAACTCTGACGCCGCCTGGGGAGAGCAGGGGATTACGGACACAGTCACGTCGGCGCCGGTTTCAAAATGCCGTTTCAGAAACTCGCGATAGTCCATGCGATAGAGATGATCGCCGGAGAGGATTAGGAGCGTGTCGATGCCCCAATCGCTGATGTGCGGCAAAACCTGGCGCACGGCATCGGCGGTGCCCTGAAACCACTGCGGACTCTCTGGCGTTTGTTCGGCTGCCAGAATTTCCACGAAAGCTTCGGCAAACGGAGAGAAGCGATAAGTCTGTGCGATGTGGCGATTAAGCGAAGCGGAGTTGTACTGCGTCAGCACGAAGATGCGAATGACATCCGAATTGATGCAGTTTGAAATCGGCACGTCAACCAACCGATATTTTCCGCCGAGCGGAACGGCCGGCTTGGACCGCTGCGCCGTCAGGGGAAACAGACGCGAGCCTGCACCCCCACCGAGAATGACGGCCAAAATGTTTTTCTTTGCCATTGGGAACTGGGTGGAGGATAGACGGAAACGGCGGTGCGTTTCAAGGGAGTTTATTAGATGTTGGACACTGGTTTACTTCGAATAAACGCAAAGGACGCAACTCAATCACGTGATCATCGTATGAATTCTGATTTTGGCACTTCGCTTTGTTCGATTATGCTTTTAAGCGTGCCTCTGGCTATTTCGGAATGGTTGGGAACGGGAACCGTAATTCGTCGGTCCTGAAGTTGACGCTGCATGATGAGGTGGCTTCCCTTTTGTCTTAGCAAGGTGAAGCCGTGCTGTTCCAGGATCCGGCAGACCTGGCTACCAGACAGCACTCGCAGCTTAGGCATGAGCCAGTTCCAATTGCTTGACCTTTACTCCACGATTTAGCCGGCGACTGATTTCCGCTTCGTCAGCGTCCTCAAGCAAGAGCTCTACAGCTTCCTGAATCATCGCTTCCGCCTCTTCAAGCGTGCGACCCTGGCTGGCAACTCCCAGCTCCGGGCAGGAACTGACGTACCAATCGCCTTCTTTTTCAATCACGGCTGTTAGACGGGGTAATTGCATATCAATTCTGTTCGGCTCTTCGCTGCGCTTCCTCAATACGCTGTCGCGGCGCCGCCATTGCTCTTCACGCCAGCAGCTTCCTGCGCGATCTTGACGCCGACACTGGCGCCGATGCGGGTGGCTCCGGCTTCCACCAGCGCGCGTGCGTCGGCCAAACCTTTCACGCCGCCGGAGGCTTTTACTCCCAAATCAGCACCGACCGTGCGTCGCATCAGCGCGATGTCGGCCACCGTAGCGCCACCCTTGGAAAAGCCTGTGGAGGTTTTAACAAAGTCGGCGCCGGCGCGTTTGGCTGCCTGACAGGCGCGAACTTTTTCTTCGTCGGTTAGCAGCGCGGTTTCGATAATCACTTTGCAAGTGACGTTGGCTTCGTGGGCGACCTGGACCACTGAATGAATGTCATGTTCTACCAAACAATCATCGCCGCTCCGCAAGGCGCCAACGTTAATGACCATGTCGACTTCGCGAGCGCCATCGAAAATCGCGCGGCGCGCTTCATAGGCTTTGACGTCCGGTAGCGTTGCCCCTAAAGGAAAACCAATCACCGTACAAACCGGGACACCGCTACCGCGCAGGTTGCACGCCGCCGCCTGCACCCACGTGGGGTTTACGCAAACTGAAGCGAAGTGAAAGCGCGCGGCTTCTTCGCAAAGTTTTCGAATGTCTTCGTCGGTGGCTTCGGGTTTCAGCAACGTGTGATCGATCAAGCTGGCCCAATCGCGGGCGGAACCAGCCTGGCCCAGCACGAGCCCGATACGCGCAGCTCCGGCATCCACGACGCGATGCAGGCGTTCCGGACAGCGATTGAAGCATTCCGACGTGCAGCCGCACATCGCTGCCTGGTCCTGCATCTCGCCGTTCAGACGCGAGACAATCACGTCCGTGATCTGCTCAACCAGTTGCTCTAAATCGCCGTTGTTGGTGTAGGGCATTGCGTAAGATTTCCAGCTCCTGCCGGCTCTATTCTGGCTCTATTCTAGCATGACCCGACGAGAACCGTGGCGGCGAGGGCCGCTGTCCCTGCAGCGCCAATGTCAGGTTGGTAGGGGAAACAATCCAGAATAACGAATGGCAAAACTCAGTTCACTCAACGTTGATACTGGCGCTCGATGGCTTCGATCTTTGAGACTCTCTTGCGGTGACGTTCTTCCGTGATTTCGGTCGCCAACCAGGCGCCGACGATCTCGCGCATTTGAGCGCTGTTAATAGTCTTGCTGCCCAGCGTTAGCACATTCGCGCCGTTGTGCTCGCGCGAATTGCGTGCGACTTCGACCGAATAACAGGCCGCAGCGCGCACGCCCGGGACTTTGTTCGCGGTCATCGCACTGCCGACCCCGGCGCCGTCGATCACGATGCCCACTTCGGCCGTGCCGTCGGCGACTGCTCGGGCGACCGCATGGGCAAAGTCGGGATAGTCGACCGCTGCTTCGGAGTTGGTACCGAAATCATGAACGCGATGTCCCTGACTCGCCAGAAACGCTTTTAACTCTTCCTTCATCGGGAACCCGCCGTGATCGGCACCGACAGCAACCATTCTGGAAGTCTTCGATCCACTGCGAGGGACACGACGCACCAGCTCAATTTGCCGTTCGCTGACGATGTCGGCGGCCAGTGGCGTCAGCCGGGCGCCTTCAGCAATGCGCAAGGTCGCACCCTCTTCCAACCCGCGCACGTCGTCTTCAGTAATTACTTGCTTTGACGATTCATCGCGAGTGACAGAAGGACTCCTGGGGGCCGAATCTTGAGGAGCAAAATCTGAGAAGCGGCTTGCCGGGGGCTGGTTGTGGGCTGCAGCTGCCGGCCCAAACGAAGAAGTTTCCGGCGCTGCCTTACTCAGCACGTCGCGCACCAGAGCGCGGATGCGATCGCGAGTTGCGTGATCTTCAGCCATGCCGTCCCTCTTAAGCCAGTGATTGATCGCGCAGGTCCAGCAGACGTCCCGCGGAGGCCACTACTTTTCCCTGGCGCATCTTGAAATCCACCCGCCCGACAAAAATACCGCTCTTGCCAACCTGGAAAATCACTGTGTCGTTCCCTGACGGCTGCTTCGTTACCATCGGCTCCGTCATGAACGTATGTGTGTGTCCACTGGCGATGAAATCAATCCCATCGACCGCAGCCGCAACCTGGGAATCGCCAACCATACCCGGCCGCGCTTGCGGATACAAACCCAGGTGCGACATGCCGATCACTAAGTGGCATCGCTCCTGACCGCGCAACAGTTTCACCACGCCGCCGGCCCTTTTCACCGGATCGTTATACGTCACACCCTTAAAGTTCTCCGCCGTAATCAGATTAGCCGGACTGATGCCCATGCCGAACAGTCCGACCCGGACGCCGTTCAGCACGCGCACGACGTACGGTTTGACGCGAGCTTCCAGCGGCGTACCGCGCACATCGTAGTTAGCTGAGACGAAATCAAAATTGGCAAACTTCATTGCCGCCGCCAACGCGTCGACACCATTGTCGAAATCATGATTCCCCAGAGTGACGACGTCGTAGCCGATCATCGACATCGATCGATATTCAACCTCGCCCTTGAAGAAGTTGAAGTAAGGCGTCCCCTGGAACACATCGCCGGCGTCAACCATTAAGGTGTAAGGATTCTCCTGGCGAATGCGTTTGACCAGAGTCGCCCGCCGGGCTACGCCGCCCTTGCCGGAGTACTCCCTGTCCGTCTCGTCGATCGGATCGATCTGCGAATGAGTATCGTTCGTATGGAGAATCGTGATCACCGTTTCGCCGGCCTTCGGTTCCAATAAAGGAGCAGCGAAGGCGGACCAGGCTCCGGCCGAAACGTGGCGGGCTAGCGAGGTTGGCAGGGAAAGCGCCGCGGCGCCGGCGAGAGAAGCGTTTAGAAATCGTCGTCGGGTAATCATTGAGCACGCACCTCCTGGCTGGCCGTCGCCGGTTGAGCTGGTTGGAACCGTCCATCAACCGTTGACTTAATCGAACGGCCGGCAGCGGTTTCGGCTTTTACGTAATCGATCATCACGTCGCGAATCGTCAAGCCAAGAGGTTTGCTGGCCGCCGCCTGCTGCAACATGGCGTAATCGCCTTTGACACGCAGCAAGTAATCAATCGAGATAACTTTGTAGTTGGCCGCTGGATCGATCGCCTTTGGCTGCCCATTTACCAGCAAGGTCGCGCTGACAAACTCCAGCTTCCTGTCCGCGATGGTGCGGTAGATTACGCGCGCTCCCGATTGAGCATCGCCCTTTTCCAATGCGACCCGCAGCAGATCCAGCACTTGCGCGCCAGTCATGTCGAACTCGACCAGCGCATTCTCAAACGGCAGGAGTTCAAAGATATCGCGGGTGCGCAGATCACCCTCGGCGATCATGCCTTTGCGCAAACCGCCGTTATTCGTTACCGCCAAATCGACGGGCCGGCCAATCTTGAGACTCGCGCGCGATCGAATACCGTCAGTCACAAAGTTTCCCAGCGAACCGGCGCCCGGTGAAGCTTTCTTCAAATCGCCCTCCAACTTGCCGATGACCTGATCCAGCGCACGAACTTTCGGCGAATAGACCTGCAGCATCTTATCGACTGCCGCATCGTCCGGCGTGTTGCCGTCAACCGCATGCTCGGTGACGCGGGCTCTGATGTTTGCGGGAGTTGGCGTGGAAACAGGGGCCGGTTGCGCGCTGGTTTGGCCCAATGCAGTTCCAACAACGCCGGCGAGCAGGCAAAGCAGGAACGCGAGATTCAGTTTCGCAGGTTTGCACAGCGCAAGTTTAGCTGCAGGCACGGCATCGTCCCTTCTCGACTATTGGTGAAAATATAACAGGCTGTGTCACCAGCCCGATTGACCTGTACGGAGAGCTTCAATAGTATGTCGCACCACGAGGGCGCACGCAAATTTCCCAGTGGCGCGAAGCTCGCGATAAGCGCAAATTGAAAGTTTGCGTCACAATGTTCAGCAAACAGGAGAACCGCCTTGTCTACTTCAACGGCCCCGGCTATGTCAGAATTTCATAATCCAAATCTCGAGACGCTGGTTACCACCGAAGCGATTCAAGATCGCATTCGCGTGCTGGGTGAGGAGATTGCCCGTGACTACGCCGGGCGCAACCCGCTTTTGATCGGAGTCTTGAAAGGCGCTTGCACTTTTCTCAGCGACCTGATGCGCGCTATTGACATGCCGGTCGCGATTGAGTTCATGGCGATCTCCAGCTATGGAGCGGGCATGCGAACGTCCGGCGAAGTGCGGATCATGAAAGACCTCGATGTGCCAATCGAAGGCCGCGACATCCTTATCGTCGAGGACATCGTCGACACTGGTTTGACGCTTTCTTACTTGATTGCGAACCTGCAGTCGCGCGGTGCCTCAAGCGTGAAGCTGGCGGCGTTGTTGGATAAATGGGAACGGCGCGAGCGCGATGTGCCAATCGATTATCTGGGATTCAAGATAGAGGATAAGTTCGTTGTTGGGTACGGATTGGATTTCGCGGAACGCTATCGCAACCTGCCATTCATCGCTGTCTTAAAGAATCCCGAGCTGGAGTAGGGCAAGATCCAAAGAGCAAAGACCAAAGTCCCAAAGTCCGTGCGGAAATACATCGTGCGCAGTCAGGAAGGGCGGCTTGCCCCCGCTCTTTTGGCAGTGGCTTTTTGCATCAAGCATGAGTGTTACTGAGGCAGCGGGGGCAAGCCACCCTTCCTGACTGCGGTATGTTTGGTTGAATAGACTTGGTGGCGAGAGACATGATGAAAACGCATCTCAACACAGCAGCCTTTTTCCTGTTTCTTGTTTGCTCCATGGCCGAGGTGGCCCAGGCACAAACTGACTGGTCCAAGGTTGAGATCAAAGCCACCAGGGTTTCCGGCAATATTTACATGTTGGAAGGCAGCGGCGGGAACATCGGCGTCTCAGTCGGGCCCGACGGCATCCTGATTGTTGACGATCAATATGCGCCGCTCTCAGACAAGATCAAAGCCGCGCTGAAAGCGCTGGGCGATGGCAAACTGAAATTCATTCTCAATACTCACTACCACGGCGATCACACGGGCGGAAATGCGGTCTTTGGTCCGGAGGCGCCAATCATCGCCCAGGCGAATGTGCGCAAGCGTCTTTCGACGGAACAAGTCTCCAGGTTTTTCAATCGCACTACGCCGGCTTCGCCAAAGGAAGCGCTACCGGTGATTACTTTCGATCAGTCGGTTTCAGTGTTTTTCAATGGGGAAGAAATCAAAGTGATCCACTTCCCACGCGGACATACTGACGGTGACAGCGTCATCTTTTTCACTGGCGCTCGCGTAGTGCACATGGGCGATGATTTCTTTGCCGGCAGATTTCCCGTGGTCGATCTGGAAGCGGGAGGCGATATCGAAGGCTTGGCCAAAAATGTGGGCGACATCATCGCGCGGTTGAGCCAGGTGCCAGGTGGCGTGAAGATCATTCCCGGTCACGGTCCGCTTTCAACGCTGGCTGATTTGTCGCAGTATCACCGGATGCTGACCGAGACGACGTCCATTGTGCGGCAGCGAATGGCAGCCGGAAAAACGCTCGAGCAAATTAAAGCTGAAGGTTTGCCGGAAGAATGGAAGTCGTGGGGCACCGGCTATATTAAGAACGATCGCTGGTTAGAGCTGATCTACAACAGCCTCTCCGCGAGGCACTGAAAAACAATCCTGCGACAGAGACACTGGTAAAACCCATCTGACCAATAACGCAAGCGGCTTGCCGTCTGATGTGCGGAAAGACTTCGCCTTTCCGTCAGCGACTCACCAAAGCACGGGCTGGGCCCCGACGGTTTATCCCACGACCGGCACAAGATGATCTGAGAATTTATCCGCACCGAATTCAGAGCCGCTCGCGATAGCGAGCGGTTAAGAACCGCTTGCTACTGCAAGCGGCTCTGGGCTTGATCGCGAACCCCGTCCTCGCTAAAACTGTTTCCCGTAATAAACAAAAAGCGCGTTATTTCCGCGGCCGTGGTTGGCGATCGAATATCCGGCTGAAACGAAGCTATCGCGGGTGGTGTCGAACGAAAGTCCAGGACTGACATAGCCAAAACGGTTTTGGCCGCTGAACCAGTCGACCGTGAAGCTCAGCCGCTCAGTAATCGGTTGCTCGTAACCGGCAATCGCGCCGATTCTTGTTCCTTCACCTTCATTTCGACCAACCAGTCCGTAACTGCCGCCGGTGAAGCGGGGTCCGTAAGTACCCTTGAACTGTTTACTGAAGACGGTGTAGCACATGCCGAACGTGTCCGTGCCGCTGCGATGCGTTAGCGGCGCATACAGAATGCAACCGAGCGCGCCCGCAGTGCCTCGGGCTTCGTTGTTGTGGAATTGCCACTTGATGTTCGGCTGAATCTCGACCGGCTCAACTCCGTTGCGAACATGCGTGTACGAAACGTTCACTCCGGCTTCAACGTTCCTGGCAACGCCGACGACCCCCCGGGGAAGATAGGTCTCGTATGGATCGTCGCGTTCCCAGGCGTAGTTGGTAATGAAGTCAAACTCAAGATAGAGCTTGCGCGGCGGCACGACGTCAGTCGACGGGATCGTCATGAGCGATGATTGGGCCGAAACGGGGTTGTCAAACAAGACAACAAACCCGCAGACCAAGACCGCCGAGATCAGAATTGATTTAAAGGGTTTCATCTGGAAGATCCCTGGGAAAGAAATCTATCAACGGTTTAGCGGCGGGCTACTGCCCGCCGATCTGACCCCGCATGGCCGGCGGGCGGTAGCCCGCCGCTAAACAGAGGAAATATCTACTTTCAACTGATTTGCTTCAAAAAACTTTCACCGGCAGTTAACTGCAAACCGAAATTCTCCGCAATGGTTTGACCGATATCGGAAAGAGATCCGCGAGTTCCCAAATCAATGGGCTTTGAGCGGCGACCGAAGGCCAAGAGCGGAGCGTACTCGCGCGTGTGGTCGGTGCCTGGATACGTCGGGTCATTGCCATGGTCCGCGCTGATGATCACCAAATCATCGTCGTTGAGCGCCGCTTCGATATCCGGCAAATGCGAATCAAAGTGTTCCAGCGCGCGCGCATAACCTTCCGTGTCACGGCGGTGTCCATACAACATGTCAAAGTCTACGAGGTTAGAAAAGATTAATCCCCGCGTTTTCTGGCGTAAGGCATGAATTGTCTGATCGATTGATTGCTGATTGTTCTTCGCCGTCAGGTCTTCCGTCACTCCCATCGAATCGTAAATCGACGCAATTTTGCCGATGCAGACTACGTCCAGGCCTTCATCTTGCAAAGCCGGCAAGAGGTTTTCTCGCGGGGGCGGAACGGCATAGTCGTGACGATTTTCTGTCCGATAGAAAGCGCCGGGTTCACCCAGAAATGGCCGGGCGATGACTCGTCCGACTTCATGTTCGCCGCGCAGCAAACCGCGCGCGGTCTCGCAAATTTGATAGAGACGTTCGAGCGGAATCACCTGTTCGTGCGCGGCAATCTGAAAAACTGAATCGCCGGAAGTGTAGACAATTGGCTTGCCCGTCTGTACGTGTTCGGCGCCGAGTTCCTTGATGATCTCGGTCCCGGACGCAGGAACGTTGCCGAGGATCCCGGGGACTTCAGCGGCGTCGATAAAGGAATCGACCACGCTCTGCGGGAAGCCTTTTGGATAAAGTGGGAACGCGCGATCCAGCACGATGCCGGCCATTTCCCAATGTCCGGTGGTGGTGTCTTTCCCGTTTGATCGCAGAGCGCATTTGCCGTAGGCCGCGCGTGGTTGTGCCACCGGTTCTATGTCGCGCAACGATCGGATATTGGCGAGCCCCCAAGCCTGAAGGTTCGGCATCCGCACCGTGCGCGATTCGCAGATGTGGCCGAACGTATCAGAGCCCGCATCGCCCCACGCCGCTGCATCGGGCATCTCGCCGATACCGGCGCCATCGAGCACGATTAATGTTATACGGGTGAAAGGAGTGGGTTTTTTCATGACTCTTTATCTAGATTTGCCATAGCTCATTTGTCAATTCTCATTTGTCATCGGCTGGAGCCAGCCATGCGAATGCTTGAAAGAAACCGAGCAAAAGCAGTTTCCGCATTCGCTATGAAATCCATTTCCTGTAGTGCGCTGGTTCGATATGCTCGCTCTTCAGCAACTGATGCTTATTTCCAAACCCGATGGTACTTGAGCAGTCTGCCCAGAACCTGCAATTGAAAGCTAACGAATTGGAGGATCGTCTGATCGATTTTTCGGTTCGAATTATAAATTTGTCCGCCAATTTGCCTAAGACTCCGGCGGGAAAACATATAGCTCTACAGATTATGCGTTCAGGAACTTCCCCGGCGCCGAATTATGGCGAAGCCAGAGGCGCTGAAAGCCGTGCCGATTTCGTCCACAAGTTGCGCATCGTTCAAAAGGAACTCAATGAGACGGCCATTTGGCTGCGTGTCATTGAGAGAAGTAAGTTGTTGAAAGCAGAATTGCTTCGCGAACTCATCGGAGAAAACAAGGAACTAAGTCGCATTTTCACCGCCTCATTAAAGACTGCTCGCAAAGCGCGAATGACAAATGAGAAATGACCAATGAGAAATGAAAAATGCTTACCCTTTCGGCGCAAAGTAACCTTCGCGCGCGCGCACTTGCGGTTTGCCTGCTACGCCTTTCACTTCTACTTTGATCGCCCGGTATGCGCCATCGCGTGATTTGTTAGTGGGATAGTAACCCAGGCTGTACTGCGTGCCTATTTCATTGGCGACCTGGGCGAACGCGGCCCGCGCGTCGGCCAGGGCAGCGGCCACGAAATTCTTTCCGCCGGAAGCGCGGGCCAGATCATTCATTTCGCGCCGCGCCAGATTGTATAGCTCACGACTGATATGCATTTTTTCGAATTGGCCCAGGCGGCAAAATACTTCGTAGTCCTCCGGTGGCGTGTTCGGTGCAAAAGTCCGGCGATAACGATCGAGCTGGGTTTTGGAAAGTGTTAGCCGGCCATCCTCTTCGCAGTCCTTCAACAAGCGATCTTCGACGAAGTCCTCGGTGTTCACCTGGATGAAGTAACACGCCACGCCGGTACGCAGAAGCTTCGCCCGCGCGGTGGCGAAATTGGTGTTACTAGTAGAGTCCACACCATCGGTGAGAGCGACGACGGCGCGGCGTCCCTGCAGTTCGGCCGGCGGCGCCTGGCCAAAAATCTCACCGGCGATTCGTTCCAGCGCATCATAGAACGGCGTGCCGCCGCTGCTGCCTAAATTCTCCACTGCCTGGCGCAACAGCCGGCGATCAGAAGTCAGTTTGACGAGGATGTCGACGGTTGCTTCCGTCGAACCCTGAGAGCGGGTGTTGAATGCGGCTATCGCAATTCGATCGCCGGGTCGTAAGGCGTCGATGAAAGCGTTCGCCGCACGCCGTATCAGGACGACGTCTGCGCGGGTCGATCCTGAAGTGTCGAGCAGCAACGCGACTTCGAACGGGGCATCGGTGGTAGCGAAAGTTGTAACGTGCTGCAGTTGGCCGTTTTCAAACAGTTGAAAATTCTCTGCCTTCAGGCCGGGCACGGGATGGCCACTACTTGTCACCACTGCGGGAACCGAAACGAGCTGAGTATCAACGCGCACGACATCGCCTTCATCGACTTCTTCGCCGGTCGGAGTTGGCGACGCCTTTGGTGAGGCATTTGAAGCCGGGGACTGATCATTCACGCGCCGCGGTCTCTGGCGCTGCGTATTGGCGGGAGACTGGGCCGATGAAACGCGCGCGCCACCAATCATCGCCAGGCTGAGACCGAGGCTCGCTAATACAAGAGCGAAAGACTGGGATTTCGACATCGAGTTCGCCAACGGATTGGATTCAGAAAGAGGAGACGAGCTAAATATAACTTCAAATTCTGGCCGGGCAAAGGCTTGCAGGGGAGGTGCAGGCCGAAGGTCCGACGGTTTATACCCGCAACCCAAACTACCATCGCACCAACGGCGCGCCTTGTATTGTTTCTCGTAAATAGCCATGCCCTGACGCGCGTGGCTATTTACCGCGGGCCTTTCAGGCCTACTAACCTCTAGTTGTATCAAACGACTCTTATGCACAGATTATTTCAGTGACAACGCCTGAACGATCGCGGTTAACTACCGATCTATTGCCTAACTTGACACTCCCCGGTGCTTCTCTTAGGATGACCACTCGCCCCCCGAAGGCGCAGTTGAGTTTCCAGCACGTTTGAAAACGCGCAGGCACGTATGTCAATGGTAGACGGCTTCCCTTACAAGGAAGAGGTTGGGGGTTCGAGTCCCTCCGTGCCTACCATTGATAATGCGGAAGAGAGAGTCAGTCCTGCTGTGACAATTTGGTTTTCCTTGCGGAGTCGTAGTTCAGTTGGTTAGAACGCCGGCCTGTCACGTCGGAGGTCGCGGGTTCGAGTCCCGTCGGCTCCGCCACTTTTTTTGGCGGAAGTTAGGAAGGGTACAGAGTGACGAAGTTTCACTCTGTACCCATTTTTGTGTCTGGAGAAGGCAGTCCCAGGTCCCAAGTCTCAAGTCCCAAGTCCCAAGTTTCTCGCTGAGACGTGAGACCTGAGATCTGAGACTTGAGACGTGAGACCTGAGACCTGAGACCTGAGACGGTTGAATGATGACCAGAAGTCGATTTAAGTACGCAATCAAACGCTCGGCGCACGGGTTGGGCTTCTTTACCCTCGAGGATATCCCGCGGGGCAAGCGAATCATCGAGTACACGGGGAAGCGCGTCGCGAACGATGAAGTCGATCGCAGGAACCGAGGCAAATATTTCTTTGGTTTGAACTCAAAGTCCTCGGTGGATGGCAGCCCGCGCTCTAACACCGCGCGCTACATCAATCATTCATGCCGTCCGAATGCGGAAGCAATAATCTCCGGCGGACGTATTTGGATTTGGTCAAAACGCGCGATCAAAGCGGGCGAAGAAATTACCTACAATTACGGCAAAGAATATTTCGAAGCGCACCTCAAACCTAAAGGATGCCGTTGCGAGAAATGCGCGCTCATCAAAAACTGTGGCTCGGCCGAGGGAAGACGAAAATGAAACCCTACTTCAAGGGATTCGAAATCAACGGAAAAATTAGAACCCAACCGTGGACTACCTCAGAGCGTGATGAGAATGAGAAGTATCATGATTTCAGGTCATATCCTGCGCTCGTCTCTGAAGTCTTGGAAGACTACAAGATCTGGGATCATCATGATTCGGTAAAGAGGTTCTATGAACTGATTGAATGGATCAATTCTGAGAATTCAAGCTTCGAATCCAATGATTGTGCTTTCAAAGGCCCAAGCGAGAATAACCAGAGAGAGAAGTTTAATAAGAAACTGGTGTGTTCTGGCCGATTGATGTTGTTCTTCCGGTCGCTTGAACTTAATCTATCGATTGAGAGCGAGGAGTTCGCCGCACGCAGTGAGAAAACTCCAACGGATTATTCGGCAAATCTACTCTTTGAGTGGCTTGTAAACAGAAGCCTACAGCTGATCGGACCATTAGATAGCGAGGCTATCTGGACATGTCTTGCGTTAGAGATCTACACGGCCTTCTACACTAACGCTCCAGTGCGCGAAGATAAGAAATTTGGTCATCAGGTGTCGTATGAGTTTTGGGCGTGGGGAGATGATGAACAGGAGACCATGCAAAATCTTGGAATTGCCGTTGAAACGTTATCCCGCTGTCTAAGGATACTATCCGGCGAAGTTCCTCAGGCTTTAAGATCCTTGCAAGCAGGTAATACATCTTGAACCATGATCCCTGTCTCCGAAGCAATTCAAATAGTTTGTGACAACACTCCGCGGCTGGATGCGGAAACGGTTCCGTTGGCCGACGCTCTGGGCCGGATTTTGGCGGAAAACATTGTCGCGGATTGTGACTTGCCGCCGTTTGATCGCGCGCAGATGGATGGTTACGCCGTGCGTGCGGCTGACACACGGAATTCTCCGGCGCGTTTGCGAGTGGTCGGTGAATCCGCCGCCGGTAATGGCTGGCACGAAGAGATGCACGTAGGCGAGGCTGTGCGCATCATGACCGGCGCGCCAGTACCTGCCGGCGCCGACGCAGTGCAAAAGGTAGAAGTTACGCGCGAGTTGAACGACGGCGCGCTGGTGGAAATTCTGGAAGCCGTAGCTGAGGGCAGATCAATCGTGAGACAGGCTGCCGAAGTCAAAACGGGCGACATCGTTTTGCAGGCAGGTGAGAGTATCAGCGCGGAAGCGATTGCTACGCTCGCGTCGTTTGGTTACGCTTCAGTGAAAGTTGGTAGACGTCCGCGCGTGGCTGTCCTCGCTACCGGCACTGAACTCGTTAATGTTGACGAGAAGCCGGGCCGCGATCAGATCAGAGACTCGAATAACTACACTGTCGCCGCCTACGCTTCGCTGGCGGGCGCCTCGGTGGAAAGATTACCGCTCGCCGGTGACAACAAAGAGAAGTTGCAGCAGCAGATGGCCCACGCGGCCGCGAACGCCGAGGTGTTGATAACTTCGGGCGGAGTTTCTATGGGCGTTTACGATTTCACGAAGGCGGCGCTGATCGACATGGGAACGAAAGTTTTCTTTGAGCGAGTCGCCCTTCGCCCGGGCAAGCCGACGGTCTTCGGACGGCGAGATGACACGTTGATATTTGGCTTGCCGGGCAACCCGGTTTCGGTGGCAGTTACATTTCACTTATTTGTCAGACCTGCCCTGCGCGCCATGCAAGGCGCCAGAGAGTTTCTGCCCGCATCGGAGTCGGCCGTACTGTTGCACAACGTTAAGGGAACGATTGAACGCGAGAGTTACTTGCCGGCGCGGCTATTAACCAATGAACAAGGGTGCATTATGGCCGAGCCGCTGAAGTGGGGAGGTTCATCCGACTTCGTCGCGTTCGCGCGCGCCACCGCATTGATTATTATCCCGCAGGGAACGAACAGAGTGGACGAAGGCAGCTATGTGAAGATCTTGAGATTGCCGGCTTAATGCGGCTGGGAAAACTATTCTATATGTGTTGAATGGAGACTTCAGCGATACCAGCAACGGAGAGGACACTCGAACTTGAGCGCGCCACAAGTCCCGCGCCGATGGCCCATCAGGCGGTCCACGATACAGTTGTGCAGATCCTGCGCGAATTGCCGCCGGGCAAATTGCTGGACGTGCCAGCCGGTGAAGGTGCGTTAGCGACCCGTTTGGTTGACGCCGGATTTGACGTTAGTTGTTGCGATCTTTATCCGCAAATATTTCGTCTCGCGAATGTGGAGATCAAACACGGGGACTTGAATGGCGCGCTGCCTTACGACGATGCGTCGTTCGATTACGTGACCTGCATAGAAGGGCTGGAACACATCGAGAATCCACAGCAGGCAATCCGCGAATTCGCGCGGATTTTAAAGTCCGGCGGACATTTGATCACAAGCGTGCCGAACATTCTGAATATCGAAGAGCGCTTCAAGTGGCTAATCCATGGGCACACTTCACATTTTAAACCGGTGACGCGCGAACTGGTCACGGACATGCGGCGGCAATTAGGGAATAAGGAAGAGATGGGGTTGCACATCAACGCCATCGGATATTCCGAGTTGCGTTATCTGTTGGAGAGCCAGGGCTTCGACATCGTGAAGCTGCATCGCGATAAACCGAAGTCGATGCTTTGGCTGTATTGGCCGATCGTTGCGGTTATACGTTTGATTGCGAGCCTGACGCCGGAGAAGCAGCAGCAACAACGTTGGACGAAAGAATTAGCCTCCGACGAAATCCTGCTGGGCGGGAATACGTTGATTGCCCACGCGATAAAAGCGGGATAGGAAAGTTTCGAGTTTCGAGTTCGGAAAAGTCTCAAGTCTCAGGTCTCAAGGCTCAACCCCTAGGTTTTGGCCTTAGGTAAGCTTGAACTCGATACGCCTGTCACGCGCGTTGAAGCTTCGATCCGAGCAGTGTATAGAGTTCAAACTTTAGTTTGCATAATCAAGAAAGACGAAGCCGTCGAAGCCATCGAGCGACCCGAAACTTGAGACTTGAGACTTGAGACCTGAGACTTTTTCTGAACTCGAAACTAAAACAGACCATGTCCGACTTGAGTCACATCGACGAAGAGGGCCGCATGAAGATGGTGGACACGAGCGGGAAGGCGATTACCGCGCGGCGGGCAGTCGCTTCGGCGCGCGTGTTGATGTCTGCCGAAACGGTCGCTGCCGTCCGCGAGCACCGCACCCCGAAAGGTGATCCGCTCGAAGCGGCGCGGCTGGCGGGAATCATCGCCTGCAAGCGCACTGCCGAACTCATTCCGCTGTGCCATCCTTTGCCGATCACGTACGCCGAAGTGCGCGCCGAATTGACTGACTTTGGTGTCTCGCTCGAGTCCGAGGTCAGCACGCAAGCACAGACCGGCGTGGAGATGGAAGCACTGACCGCCGTCACCGTCGCGGCGCTGACGGTCTATGACATGTGCAAAGCGATCGATAAAGGAATGACGATTACGGATGTGCGTTTGGAGTTGAAGACCGGGGGAAAGTCAGGTGACTACGTGCGCACGTCGTAGCGCAAACTTCAGTCGGTAATTCTATTCGGAATCGAAACGAATCTTCATTCGCTGCAGCACACGAATATCCTCGTCAGTTAACTCAAGCGTAGCGTTGAGGGGCTCGCTCTCCTCGCCCTCGACATGGGGACGCAGGCCCAGTTCCAGGCGCAGCGTTAGTTCCATCTCAAAACCTGCTTCGCGCAAGCGCTCGATGGCCCGCGCCACTTGCGAAGAGTTTTCGATCGAATCGTTTATTGCCGATCCGATGTCGTGCACTATTTGTCTGGTGTTGTCGTCGATTTCCAAAAGCCACCCGTTATTTTCGAAGATGGATAATGCTATGCGACCGGAACGCGCTGGTCAACCGCACATAGTAGTGTCTTGAGTCGGAGTGCGCCGGCAGAGCGCAGCAGCGACGGCGCTTTGGATTGGTTCCATCGGGCCTGAAACTCGAGTAAATCCGAAGCCGTGTCGCGCTACGCTACCCACCGCACTCCAAATTAAGACACCACCGTTGTCTTAGTAATCGAATTGCGAGGCGTGGTAATCGAATTGCGACGCATGCAGGGCTGTGTTAGGCTTCGGCAACTTTCGGAATCGACATAACTCGTCAAGAATTCTGGCGTTTTACCAGCAAACAACCACATGGCGGCAAAGACCAGCACCGAGCGTCGCGAGCACTTCGAGACCTCGTCCGGCATCGAGCTGCCTGCCGATTTCAATCCAGACAATATCGAAGCGGCGGACTACGAACAGGATCTCGGCGCGCCCGGAGCCTTTCCTTACACGCGCGGCATTCGTCCGAACATGTATCGCGGCCGGCTTTGGACCATGCGGCAATACGCGGGCTATGCCACGGCGGAAGAATCGAACGCGCGCTACAAATATTTGCTGGCCCAGGGCACAACCGGGCTGTCCGTGGCTTTTGATCTGCCAACGCAAATTGGTCTCGACTCGGACGATCCGCTGGCCGCGGGCGAAGTCGGAAAAGTTGGGGTAGCAATCGATTCGCTCGAAGACATGCTGCGATTGTTCGAGGGCATTCCGCTCGACAGCGTGACTACGTCGATGACGATCAATGCCACGGCTGCGACTTTGTTGTGTCTTTATCTGACGGTCGCAAAAAAGAACGGCATCCCCTTTTCAAAACTTGGCGGGACGATTCAAAACGACATTCTGAAGGAATACATCGCGCGCGGCACGTACATCTATCCGCCCGGCCCATCGTTGCGCCTGGTAACAGACACTTTCGCTTTTTGCGCGCACGAAGTTCCGGAATGGAACACGATTTCAATCAGCGGTTATCACATTCGCGAAGCCGGCTCGACCGCTGTTCAGGAAGTGGCGTTTACGCTAGCGGATGGGATTGCGTACGTCGAAGCCGCAATTGCCGCCGGCTTGCAGGTGGATGACTTTGCCCCGCGAATTTCTTTTTTCTTTAACTCGCATAACAACCTGCTGGAAGAAGTCGCCAAGTTCCGCGCGGCCCGGCGCCTGTGGGCGCGGACCATGCGCGAACGTTTCGGCGCCCGCGATTCGCGTTCGACGATGTTGCGCTTTCACACGCAGACAGCGGGGTCGACACTGACGGCGCAACAACCGGAAGTGAACGTGGTGCGAACTACGATCCAGGCGTTGGCCGCGGTGCTGGGCGGAACGCAGTCGTTGCATACCAACGCAATGGACGAGGCGCTGGGACTCCCTGGCGAAACCGCTGCGCGCGTGGCGTTGCGCACACAACAAGTGATCGCGCACGAATCAGGCGTGGCTGACACGGTCGATCCGCTGGCCGGTTCTTATGCGATTGAACATTTGACGGACGAGATTGAGAGTCGCGCGCGCACCTATCTTGATCGCATCGACGCGATGGGCGGAATGCTGCGGGCAATCGAAACCGGATACGTGCAGCGTGAGATTCAGGAAGCCGCGTACAAATATCAGTGCGCCGTCGAGAACAAAGACGCGGTCGTGGTTGGAGTTAATCAATTTCAAATTGACGAGCAATCTTCGATGCCGGTCCTGCGTGTCGATCCGGTGATCGAGCGCCAGCAGGTAGAACGCCTGCGCGCGGTCCGCGCCCGCCGCGATGCGCCGGCGGTGGAAACCGCTTTGGCCAAACTTGAAGAGGCCGCTCGCGGAACAGAAAACTTGTTGCCACGGATTTTGGACGCGGTCGAAGCCTATGCCACGGTTGGCGAAATCAGTAACCGTTTGCGCAGCGTTTGGGGCGAATATCGGGAAGCGGTGACGGTCTGACGGGGAGCGGAATGCTCAACTACGGCTCCGCCGTCTGATGTGCGGAAAGGCTCCGCCTTTCCGTTTGATTGAAACACTTTCGAGGCTGTGCCTCGAATCGGAGGCGCAGCCTCCGCAGATCCTTAGAGTCTTGCGGAAAGGCTGAGCCTTTCCGCACATCAGGCGGCAGAGCCGTACGAACCAATGTCGCACCTGCTCGAAGTCAAAAACCTGGAAACGCATTTCCCCACGCGCGGTGGATTGGTGCGCGCGGTTAATGACGTCAGTTTCTACCTTGATCGCGGCGAGCTGCTGGGCCTGGTCGGTGAATCGGGTTGCGGCAAATCGATTACCGCGCTTTCGATCATGCGCCTGATTGCGCCGCCGGGAAAAATTGTCGGCGGCGAAATCATGTTCGAGGGCAGGAATCTTCTGACTCTCTCGAATGCAGAGATGCGCGCCATCCGCGGCGATGACATCGCCATGATCTTTCAGGATCCGATGACTTCACTGAATCCGGTCTACACGGTCGGTGAACAAATTGCCGAAGCACTGCGGCTGCATCGCGGGCTGTCGCGCAAGGACGCGCGCGAGGCGGCGATTACCGCGATGCGCGAAGTCGCCATCCCAGATCCATCCCGGCGGGCCGACGATTATCCCCATCAACTTTCCGGCGGCATGCGCCAGCGCGTGATGATTGCGATGGCGCTGGCTTGCGATCCGAAACTGCTGATTGCTGATGAGCCCACGACGGCGCTCGATGTAACGATCCAGGCACAGATTCTGGAGTTGCTGGACGAGTTGCGGAAAACACGTGAGCTGGCGGTGCTTTTGATCACGCACGACCTCGGCGTGGTGGCGGAGGTTGCCGATCGCGTCGCAGTGATGTACACGGGCAGGATCGTGGAAGAGTCGCCGGTCGATGAGTTATTTGCTCGACCAAAGCATCCTTACACCGAAGGCTTACTGCGCTCAGTGCCTAAGCTAACGGCGGAACATGTCATCAAGTTGGAGCGGCTGGAAACGATCGAAGGCACGGTTCCGAGTCCGGCAAATCTGCCGCCGGGTTGCCACTTCGCGCCGCGCTGTCCTTATCGCATGCAGCGTTGTGTGGAAGGCGAGATCCCTTTATATCCGGCGGGCGATGACGTGGTCGTCCGTTGTGTTCTGTTTGATCCGTCGGTGCTGGAGACGGGGGAAGGGCATGCGACGATTGCTGATTACAGATTGCGGAATGCGGATTGAGGAAGAAGAATTGAGTCATGAGTCGAATCTGCAATCCGAAATCCGCATTCCGCAACCGGCAGGCCCGCCCGCTACCGCAGGCGGTTCTGACATGGCGAACGAAACCCATCTAGTAGACGTGCGGTAGCGGGCGGCCCCGGCGATTGCAGATTAGGGATTAGGGATTGGGGATCGCGGATTGAGGAAGAAGAATTGAGTCATAAGTCGAATCCGCAATCCGAAATCCGCATTCCGCAATCGGCAGGCCCGCCCGCTACCGCAGGCGGTTCTGACATGACGAACGAAACCCATCTAGTAGACGTTCGCGGTCTGGTCAAGCATTTTCCAGTCGAGGGCAGCGACGATGTAGTGCGCGCTGTCGATGGCGTGTCGTTCTCGATCCTCCGCGGCGAGACGCTCGGGTTGGTGGGTGAGTCCGGTTGCGGCAAATCAACGGTGGGACGTTGCCTGTTGCGCCTGCTGGAGCCGACGCAGGGTGAAGTTAACTTTGAAGGGCGCGACGTGTTGCAGATGGGCAAACGCGAGTTGCGTGAGCTTCGTCGCGATATGCAGATTGTGTTTCAGGATCCCTATGCCTCGCTCAACCCCCGCATGAAGGTCCGCGATATCGTGGGCGAGCCGCTCGTGATTCATAAACTCGGCACAAAGGCTGAGCGGCGCGATCGCGTCGGCGATCTGTTGCGTCGCGTGGGCCTCGATCCGGCGTTCATGGATCGGTATCCACATGAATTCTCCGGCGGCCAGCGCCAACGAATTGGCGTGGCCCGCACGCTGGCGCTGGAGCCGAAGTTGATTGTGGCCGACGAGCCGGTTTCGGCCCTGGATGTTTCGGTGCAGGCGCAGGTGGTTAACTTGCTGCAGGACCTGCAGAAAGAATTTGGCCTTACTTATTTGTTCATCTCGCATGGCCTGGCCGTGGTGGAGCACATCTCGGCGCGAGTGGCGGTCATGTATCTCGGGCGCATTGTCGAAGTAGCGTCGGCCGCCGAGCTTTACGAGCGTCCGTTGCATCCGTATACGCAGGCGTTGCTCTCGGCGATTCCTATTCCCGATCCGAAACAAAAACGCTCCCGCATCATCCTGCAGGGCGATGTGCCGACTCCGATCAATCCACCTTCAGGATGTCGCTTCCGCACTCGTTGCCCGATTGCGATTCCTGAATGTGCGAACATCGATCCGGAGCTGCGGGAGGTTACGCCCGGCCATACCGCTGCCTGCATTCGCGTGCCGGGCTGGGAAACGGCGCCGGTGGCTGAGCCCGCGCACCGCCAATCGCTGGGAGCGTTGAGTCTATCCGCAGATTAAACAGGCTACGGAGATTAATTAAGACTGAAGAGCAAATCGCGTCGCCCTGCGGCTTGCCTGGATCGGACCGCTAAGCACAACGATGGTGTCGCTCTCACCAGTTTTTAGTTATGAGTAATCCGAGCAATCTGTGTAATCTGCGAATTGCGGGAATCCTAACTACGACACTAGCCTGCGGCCCGGTAATGAAACTTGTCGCGCTGGGAAGTCGTATCATCCACGGGTACTTCAGAAATAATTCCTAACTCGGACGGATCTTGAAATCTCCCCGTCCTTCAAATTTCAGGAGGATATAAATGAGCGATCCGAATCAGCAGTTTGTAATGGGCAATCCACCGGAGGCGCCGATACAGCCGGACTTTGTGGCTCCCCCGCCCCCTGGATCTGTGCCGCCACCCGAGTCTGGACCTCGTCCGGCAAAGTTGCGCCTCTGCGCCATTGTCATCGCAGTTCTGGGTCTTCTGCTGGCGATTGCGGGCATCGCCAAAATGCTTCCTGGCGGCATCGGCACCGGACTGTCTTTCCTGGCGTGGGGAATAATCCTTTTCGGCCTTAGCTTTATTCGCTTGCCCGTGGTCACCGGCACTCCAGAACCGCCGATGTCGGGTCTGCAAAAGCTTGTGGGTATCTTCTTTGAGCCGACGCGCGTTTTCAAAAATCTCCGGCAGCATCCGTATTGGCTGGCGGCGTTCCTCGTGGTTAGCATTGTGAGCGTCGTTTATTCCACTGCCTTTGTGCAGCGCTTAACTCCGGAGCGGATTGTTGACCACACGTTTGAGAAACTGGCGGACAGTCCAATCAAGCCGCCGCCAGAGGCGATGGAAAAAGCGAAGGAGGACGCGCTGTTGGAAGCCAAGCAGCCGATCCAGCGAGTCCAGACTGTGGCCAAGAGTTTCTTCGGTATGTTTTTGTTGGGCACGGTCATGTCGGCGCTTTGTTTCGTAGGCGTGCTGGCGTTCGGCGGTCGCATAAACTTTTGGCAAGCTTTCGCCGCCGTTTTTTATGCCTGGGTGCCAGTTGCGGTAATCGGAAAACTTCTGAGCCTGGTAATTCTCTTTGTGAAGGCGCCGGAGGACATTCACCCAATGCTGGGCCAGGAGGGATTGGTGACAGACAATCTCGGCTACTTCATTGTGCCGGCCGACCATCCCGCGTTGTTCGTGCTCTGCAGCGCCATCGGTATTCTTTCGCTTTACGGATTGTGGCTGCGGGCGAAGGGTCTGGCGAATGCCGGGCAGAAAGTCAGCTCGGGCGTGGCTTGGGGTGTTTCAATCACGCTGATGGTTCTCGGCCTTATCCTGGGAATGATCTTCGCAACGCTGTTCTCGAGTTTCATCTCGTAGCAAGCCTAACGCTTGAGGGCAGTACCACCACGTGGTGGTACTGCCCTCACAATCCGGCGAGTTCCGAATTAATCAGTCGCACGCGATGTTCGCTTACAAGGCCTACTCGTAGCGCAGGGATTCGATTGGATCGAGGCGCGCGGCTTTCCATGCCGGCCACAGCCCGAAGATCATGCCAATGGCGACGCTGGCGACGAAGCCACCGATGGGCGCCCATAGCGGCACGTAGGAAGGCAACAACAAACGCAAGAGAAAAGTCAGCAGCCACCCGATGGTCAGGCCGACCAGCCCGCCAAACCCAGTCAGCGTCGCGGCTTCAATGAGGAACTGCCACATGATGTCGCTACGCCGCGCCCCGATTGCCTTGCGCACTCCGATTTCGCGTGTGCGCTCGGTCACTGAAACCAGCATGATGTTCATCACGCCGATTCCTCCGACCATTAAACCAACGGACGAAATAACCACCATGGCGATCGCCACACCCGCCAGGATTGAGCGAAAGCTGCTGACGAGAAGTTCAGAAGTTTGCAGTCCAAAATTGTCAGGCTCGCCGAAAGGGACGTGCCGTCGCACGCGCAGCATGTCGGTTACCTGGTCCTTCGCCTCGTCCATCATGCCTTTGCGCGCCATCGCCAGAATGTAGACGTCGTCGGAATTTGGTTTAAGTTTTCGCGCGACGTTAAAGGGCATGTAGATCACGCTGTTCTGATCGTCCCCGCCGCCGCCCAGCAGGAACTGCTCGCGTTTTTCCAGCACGCCCACGACGCGAAACTGATTGCCGCCGATGCTCAACTCCTGGCCCACGGCTGAGCCGTAGGGGAAAAAGTCAGTCGCAATCGCTGAGCCGACCACGCACACCAGCGCGTTGCTGTCATTTTCATATTGAGAAAAGAAACGACCCTCTTTAATGATCTGCGTTCCTGCGCGCTCAAAATCGGGGAGCGTGCCCTGGAGGGCAACCGCATTCGACGTTTTACCGACACCCGTGACGGTAATTTTCTGACCGAAGAAGTTGTTGCTGATATCCAGAAAGGGAACTGACAATTCGACCGCCGGCAGTTGCTGCAGTGCGATGGCATCATCGTAAGTCAGCTCTTTGCGCATCCGCTCTTCGCGCGAGAGCCGGCCGATATGAATGCCGGAGTTGAACTTGATCACATAGATTGAGTTGGTGCCATAGGATTCCAACTCGGTCTTAACCGCCGTATCGATGCCGCTGATGATCGAAGAGATCAGCATGACCGTGATGACGCCGATCATTACCCCGATGACGGTCAGAAAAGAGCGCAGCTTATTGGTCCGCAGAGTCGTCAGGGCCATTTTCAGGTTTTCGAAGATGTCGCTGCGAATGAGTCTCATGATTTACTCCGTGAACCGTGAACCGTAAACCGTGAACAGGTGAACCTAGTTGATTCGCTGTTTTATGTGACGAGACAAGCCGTTCAACATCTTACCTAGATCGTCATGAGCCTCGCGCAAAGAGTAATACTTTGCCTGTTGGAGGTAACCCAGGCGGTGCGCGATGAGTAGCTCTGTCTCAACTTCGCTAGCTGAGCCTTGCGCATTCGATATGAAGTGCGCGAACTCCTTCACCGAAGTTCTTGCAGCACCTTCCGCCAGATTCGCCGGGACGGATACTGCAGCCCGTCTTATTTGGGAGGTTAAACCAAATTTCTCTTCCTTCGGGAAACTCTCCGTGGTTTTATAAACTTCCAAAACGAAATCAATTGCCTTCCTCCAAACGTCCAGTTTCTCATGTGGTCGCATAGTCCACTCCTTTGATAATCGAAGGAGGCGGGGTTCCATGTTTTCACAATCTCCGAATTTCGACGTCAGTTCCTCATGCTTTACTATTCACGGTTTACGGTTTACGATCCTTCAGTCCGCCCTTAACGCTTCAATTGGATCAAGCCGCGCCGCTTTCCAGGCGGGAAACACGCCGGCCATAATTCCTACACCGCCTGAAACAGCAATCGTGAAGACGATCGCCCCGACCGAAAGATATGTTGGCAGAAAAAAGGTCGTCATGATGCGACCGATGATCCAGGCCAGAAAGATTCCGATGGCGCCGCCAATCGCCGCCAGCGTAATGGCTTCCAGCAGGAACTGTTTCAGAATATCGATCTGCCTCGCTCCCAGAGATTTTCTGATTCCAATTTCCTTTGTTCGCTCCGTCACCGAAACCAGCATGATGTTCATGATCACGATGGCGCCGACCAGCAGCGCGATCCCCGGTACAAAAACAGCTACGGCAAAAGTCGGCCCCAGCAGCCGATCGCGGAACCCGGTAATCGCATCCGGCGTCACGATGCCGAAGTTGTCCTTCTCGGACTGTTTTAGATGCCGGCGGGTGCGCAAAAGGAAGCGCGCTTCTTCTACTGAATCATTGAAGACTTCATCAGTCTTGGACGTTGCCAGAAAGTACAACAGGCGGTTGCGCGTGAACCCTCCGTAGTTGTTGCCATAGGTTTTCAACGGCAGCGTGACAAAGTTGTCCTGCGGCACGCCGAACACTGTGCCTTTCGCCACCGCCACGCCGATCACGCGATAGGGCAATCCGGCCACGTAAATCTCCTGACCAATCGCCGTCACCGATCCCGCCGGGAAGAGAGAATTGGCCACATCCATGCCGATGAAGGCAACTCGCATTGCCGCGTCATTCTCGGCGTCGGTGATGTAGCGACCATCGGAGACTTCAACGTTTTCAATGTCGCCAACTACGGACATCGCGCCGTCCACCGGCACGTCCTGCAAAATCTTATTATCGCGCTTAACTTCGGAGCGCGACGCGCGGGCCTTCGCTCCCATTTTGTCGATTAGAACCGAGTGCCCTTTGATGTATTCCAGATCGTCTAAGGTCAGTTCTTTGTTACGCCGTTGGGCGGCAGCAATCGTGTCCAGGTTTTTGAAGTCCTCGAAGTTGAAGCGCTGGACCGTAAACGATTTCGAGCCAATGCCGGCGATCTTGTCATCAATGTATTTATTGAAGCCATTAATCAGGGACACCACCACCACAAAGGCCGTCACGCCCACAATCATGCCGAGCAGGGTCAGAAACGACCGCAGTTTGTGGGCCCAGATGGCTCCGACCGCCACTCTTAAGATTTCGATTAGCTTCATTGGTACAGTCTATTACGGGGGAAACAGCATTTGAGTTGCGCGCGACAAGCTTTACTCCCACCGCAGCGACTCAATCGGATCCAATCGTGCCGCTTTCCACGCCGGCCAAAGACCAAAGATAATCCCGACTGCCGCGGATATGCCAACGCCCATGCCAATTGCCCACGCGGGCACGTAAGCCGGCAGCGGCGAATATTTGTTTATCAGGAGGCTGCCTGCTTCACCAATCGCCAATCCCAACAACCCGCCGATTGCAGTCAGCCATACGGCCTCAATCAGGAACTGCGAAAGAATGTTCAGGCGAGTGGCGCCTACCGCCTTACGCAAGCCGATTTCCTTCGTGCGCTCGGTGACGGAAACGAGCATGATATTCATGACGCCAATACCGCCGATCATCAGCGCCACAAATGAAATTGCCGTCAGTACCAGAGCCGTCGCGCCCGTTAGCTGTTTGTAGATATCCAGCAAGGCGTCTTGTGACGAGATGCCGAAATTGTTGGGCTCCCCACGCTGCACGTGGCGGCGGCGACGCAGGATGTCGGTCATTTCATCGATGGCCGACTTTACGTAAGCTCGTGACTTTGGCCGCACGATGATCACAAACACGGTTTCGGGAAAGGGTTTGTCCGGATAATACTTTTCAAAGGTTGTAATTGGAATAAAGACTGAGTTGTCCCGCGACTGTCCCAGGAAATTACCCAGGTGCTCCATGATGCCGACTACCCGAAAAGGCCGGCCTTTGATCTTAACCTCTTTGCCCAAAGGCTCTTCGAACGGGAACAGCGCGCGAACCAGATCCTGTCCCAACACGCAGACGTTTGTTCGCTCTTTGATGTCCTGATCAGAAACGAAGCGCCCATGGGCGACATAACTCGATTGCGTGAATTCGTAGTATGGCGTGGCGCCTATCAGAATCGGCGTGTCGGATTGTTTCTCGGCGGCGCGAACGGTTTCAGCAATCTTACGGTAGATTGGGGAGACGCTTTCGATGGAGGGAGCTTCGTCACGTATCGCGTCGGCATCGTCGATAGTCAGATCCTTGCGGTGTAGCTCTTCAGGTCCCGGCGGTTTACCGAAGCTTGGATCGAACTTAGTGGCCCAAATGGCATTGGAGCCGAGGGCCTCGATTTGATCGGCGAACGCTTTGTTCAACCCCTGAATAATCCCGACCATTAGCACGACGGTGATGACGCCGACGCTGACACCCACAATAGTCAGCGACGAACGCAGCTTGTTACTGCGCAGCGTATCGATGGCCAACCAGGCGGATTCTTTTACGTCCTCAAACTTCATAACCGGAGCGCGGGCATCCCTGCCCGCATGAGCGCGCAAGCGCGAACGTCTTAAGTCGTTTTCTTTTTGGACCGAAACCCTGCACTGCTGAATTCCCAATCTTCACGGGATTGTCCTCGATGTAATTAATAACCTTTTCAAAATGATCGAGGTCACGAATATAGCGATCAAAGTAATCTTCGAACCAAAACGACCCTCTTCGTTGGAGTAATTTATTAGCCTCTTGGGCCGAATATGACTTGATGGAATGGACAATGTCGGAAAGGCTATGCTCATGAGGCGTTAACAGTAGGTGAACATGATTTGGCATTATCACCCATGCCGACAAGCCGTACCGCTCTCCATCAAAACGAAGCAACGCGCCTTGAACTAGTCTTGCGATGGAGCGGTTTCGCAAATGACATGCTCCTGCACCTCGATCAAGCCATTCATCAATCCGGTCCCTTAGTTCGCTATCACTCTCATCGCGATTATGTTCAATCTCGATTCGCCAGCGATTCAATAACCTCTGTGGGAGCGCGTCGTGCAAACGAAATGTGATGAATTGAGCAATTCGTCCGCCGTCGAAATGCGGCAAGTAACCGCGGTCATGCCAGCCCACCGGATTGTTTTGGGGTGTGTTGCCTTTCATGATGTGTTTTCGCGCTGGCGCGCTCATGCGGGCAGGGATGCCGGCGCTCCTTCATGACATTCATTCCCGCCTGAGCGCTTCGATGGGATCGAGACGCGCCGCGCGCCAGGCGGGCCAGATTCCAAAGACGATTCCAACAAGTGAAGACATTCCCACGCCCCAAACTGCCGACCACGCACTGATCAGCAAGGGAAATCCCATAGCCAGTGCCAGCAGGTAAGCCAGCCCGAACCCGGTGAGTACACCGATTGCGCCGCCGACCCCTGTGACCGTGATCGCTTCAATTAAGAATTGAACGCGAATGTCTTTCTGGCGCGCACCAACGGCTTTGCGAATGCCAATTTCCTTCGTGCGTTCAGTGACGGACACCAGCATGATGTTCATCACTACAATCCCGCCCACGACGAGCGAGATCACTGCCACGCCGTAAGTAACGAAATAAATGTTCTCCGTAGCTTTCTTGTAAAGGTCGACGAAGACGTCCTGACTTTCCAGCGTGAAACCATCATCTTCCGACTCAAAGAGCCTGCCGCGTCGCGCTCGCATGATGGCGCGCACCTGATCTTCAGTTTCTTCCAGATCGGCTGCAGAAGCAGTCTTGACAAAGACCACGAGCGAATCGCGCGCGCCAAAGTTCTTTTGATAATTGGCGTAGGGAACGTAAACGATGTTGTCGCGAGATTGGCCGAATATTTTGCCGAGCTCTTGTAACACGCCGATGATCTCGTAGGGACGGCCGCCAACATTCACGTGCTGACCGATTAGCCGATCAGGCGCCTCGCCGCCGAAAAGGTTCTCGCCAATGTCCTTGCCGACTACACACAGCTCGCGACCGGCGGTTCCTTCGGCTTCGCTCCAGACGCGGCCCACCTGGATCGCCACTGCGTCGATGTCGAACATGGCGACCGGGCTGATGCCGCGCACCGCAACGTTCTCTGACTTTTGGTCGCCATGCTTGACTGTCTCCAGGGAGTTTGCGGCGATGCCGGTGCGCCAGCAGGTTGAGCAGAGACGAAAAATTGCCTCGGCATCATCCATGGTTACGTCTTTTCGTTTATTGAATTTGATGAAGTCCTCGCGCGAGGTTATGACGCGAGGCTTTTTAGAAATCGTAAAGACGGTCGAGCCCTGGGAGGAAAAAGTATTAGCGACAGTTTTATCCAGGCCTTTGATGATCGTGACCACCGCGATGACCGCAGTGACACCCACGACAATTCCAATCAGGGTGAGGGCGGTGCGCAGTTTGTTTGCGCGCAGACTGCCGGCGGCAACGCGGAACGATTCCCACACCGCAGCTAAGCGGTGATGTGGTGACCGAAGGACAGGGCGACGAGGTGACGGGGAGACGGAGCGTCGCGGTAACGAAGGGGTGACGGGCGGACTAGTCAAGCTTCACCCCGTCTCCCCATCGCCCCATCTCATCATCCTTTCCAGCTCATCTGATCCGTTCGTCTTTCTCGATTTGTCCGTCGCGGATGGCTATAACGCGGTGGGCCCTGGCGGCGATATCGTGTTCGTGAGTAACGACGATAATTGTATTGCCTTCGCCGTGCAGCCTTTCAAAGAGGCTCATGATTTCGTAGCTGGTGTGTGAGTCGAGGGCGCCGGTCGGTTCGTCGGCGAGCAGGATGGACGGGTGGTTTACCAAGGCGCGTGCGATCGCAACACGCTGACGCTGGCCGCCGGAGAGCTCGTTCGGCTTATGCATGATGCGGTCGGTCAGGTCCACCGCTGCCAACGCCTTCTTGGCCATCTCATGTCGCGCCGAAGAACCGATGCCGCCGTAAATCAGCGGCAGCTCAACATTGTGCAGCGCAGTGGCGCGAGCCAGCAGATTGAATGTTTGAAAGACGAAGCCCACTTCCTGATTACGAATGCGCGCCAGTTCGTCGTCGTCCATCTCCGACACGTTCTTGCCGTTCAGCCAATACTGGCCCTTGGTCGGGGTGTCGAGACATCCGATCAAGTTCATCAGGGTCGACTTGCCGGAACCGGAGGGACCGGTGATGGCCAGGTATTCGCCACGTTTTACTTCGAACGTAACGCCGTGGAGCGCGTGTACTTTTTCGGCCCCCATCTCATAGGTCTTCCAGAGATCACGCATCAGGATCAGCGTGTCCGAACCCACTTCGGGGGCAACCGGAGAGCTGATAACTCCTTCAGGCGCGACGGGCGGCGCAAGGGTCGCTTCGTTCATTAACTACCTCCGCCCGAGTTAGCGTTGTCGGTGGCCTTGCGCGTCTGGCGCTTTACGACTGCGCCGTCTTTCAAAGTCTTGAGTATGCGGCTGGGTCCCGTAATTACTTCGTCAGTAGCTTTCACACCGCTGGTAACTTCAATGTCCGATTCGCCGGTGATACCGGTTGTGATTTCCACAAACTTCGCTTTGTTGCCCTGCATCAGGTACAAGCCTTTGATGTCTTTGCGTTTTTCTGTCGGAGCGGGAGTTGGCGCGCTGCCGGCAATGGTTGGTCCCGGTGTTGGCGGGGCTTTTTCCACAATTGCCTGAAGTGGCACGGCGATCACGTTGTTGACTGTCTTGGTAGTGATGGTCGCGGTGGCGCTCATGCCGGGACGCAGTGCGCCGCGGATGTCGTCCGGCATACTCGGATCGATCCGAATGGTGACCTTGAATTCCTTGGCCTCCTGCACATTAACGCGATTGGCAAGACCGCCCTGCTGATCGGACTTCGAGATGGCGAGGGGGTTTTTTTGGGTGACGACGCCCTTGATTTCTTTATCACCCAAAGCGTCAACTTTGATCTTCACCTGTTGACCTTCTGAGACGTTCGAGATTTCGGTTTCGTCGACGTTGACTTCCACGTTGATCTCGGACATGTCGGCGATGGTCATGAGCGGCGTGCTGGAAAGACTGGCCACGGCGTATTCGCCGACGCGCACGGGAATGTCGGCGACTACACCGTCAAGTGGTGAAAGTTGAGTTGCCTTTGAGCGCTGGCTGGAACTGCCGCGCAACAGCGCCTGTTGTTGACTGGCGCGCATCTCGCTGGTGCGCACGCTTATTTTTGATTCTTTGACTGCGACTCGCTGCTGGTTGGCCCGCTCTTGCGCTTCCTTCACGGCAATCTGTAGCGCGTCGAGTCTGGCTTTGGCGGAGTCGAAGCGGTCGCGCGCGTTGTCATACTCCGCGCGCGAAATAACATTTGACTCAACCAGTTCGGTGGCGCGCTTCAGTTCGCGCTCAGCCGTCTTCACATCTATTTGCGCGGAGACAGTTTGCTGCCGGGCTTGCGCTACGGCGCTCTCGGAGACAATTAGCCCCTGCTCGGCCTGGGCCACGGCATTGCGAGAGCTTTGAATGTCATTCAGCGCGGCTTGCGTCAAAGCGAATTGCGCTTCCTGGGTCGATTGCAATTGCGTCGGATCAACGCGGACCACCGGCCTACCGAGGGTCACGTGGTCGCCGGGATTGACGTAAATCTCTTCAATGCGGCCGGCCACTTCACTGGTCAGCTTGATGTAGCGAACCGGCCTGACTTCACCCGAAGCGGTCACAGTGGAGCGTAGCTCTGGCCGGACCTCGACCTTGACGGTGGAAACTTCGGCCTGTTCCGTGCGGCTGGCGAGGACGCTGAAGATTGCGATAATGCCGATGACGGCCACCACAACCACTGCGATAATGATCTTTTTCTTCCGCGTTAAAGCCATAATTAGCTGCTAGTCCTTTTCCTGGTAATTAGATTCCTCAATAATTAGCTGCGTAGTTAACTTTGCAGGCAAGCGTCGGGCATTTTCGCGCTAGAGATGTTTTTACGACCAAATACCGTGTCCGGTTTCAACTAATGAACGCTGAACAGCACGATTGTTCGGCTAAGGAGCCGTAGAATTCGTGTAGCCCGAGCGATAGGCGCAGTGGCCCGACTGTAAACGAGGGCTCATCACCTCGCAGGAGTGTCACACTAACCGGTTTTCCTGTAAGTCACCCTCTTTGGCGGGTTGAATTTTTGCGCTACAATATGCCGTTTTCTTCGCGTATGCGATGCGTCCCCGCCGGCATGAGGAACGCCGCCGGCCACTCCCACATACTCGGGGTGTTATCTTATGACAACTTGCGAAAGGTGCAATACCCAGAACCTTGAAGGATCGCGGCATTGCGACGAGTGCGGGGCGCCTTTGAACGCCGTGGTAGATTTGCCAGTGGCGGTTGGGGCCGCGGAAAAGGACGGGAATACCGGAGGTTTACGCATGGCGGACAGGACCCAAAGCAAGGCGGTGGAAGGACACGCCGTCGCCCCCGTTTTTAGCGGTTCAGCCTCGTCTGCGGTTTCGGTCGCCGAAGCCGCGCATGCCACATTGATTATCGAGCGAGGACGTTCAGCCGGAAAGAAATTCCCGCTGACCGAGGAAGAGTCCCAGATTGGCAGGTGGGACGCGGACGGCGGCATTTTCCCGGAGATTGATCTGGATGCCGACGATCCGGAAGCCAAAGTTTCCCGCCGTCATGCGCGGATCACAAAACGCGGTGGCGATTACTTCGTCGAAGATTTGGGTTCGACCAACGGCACTTTCATAAACCGCGGGCGGCGCCTGTTGCCCGGCGATCGTCATCCCCTCCGCGATGGTGACGAGATAATTGTAGGCAAGACGTTCCTGCGGTTCCATGTGATCAGGTAGCGGAAACGTAGAGGCAAATCCCCAACGACTAACTAATGTCTATTTGCGGCGAATGCGGCGCGATGCTTGCGCCTGATGAAAAGTTCTGTGGTAGTTGCGGTACGCCGCAGCCGCAACCGAGTGCTGCCGCCGCACCCTCGACTGGCAAAGTTAAAAATGATTCCCCGGCCGTTTCGGCTGAGGCTTCATCTCCCGCCGAGGTTACCGACGATACCGACACGCATGTGAGCCGAGTTTCTTCATCGGTGCGTAGTGTTACTACCGGCGATCTTCTGGGCGACGGTGATACGGTTCCGCCGGTGCAACCGACTGTGCGCGCGAACGACACGTCCAGCAAGCCCAGCAAAGCCAAACAACTCGAAGCCGGTACGCTCCTGAATGGGCGTTATGAAATTGTTCGTCGCATCGGCGGCGGCGGGATGGGCGCTGTTTACCTGGCGCGCGATCGGAACCTGGGCGACGCACCGCGGGCCGTTAAGGAGATGATCGAATCCCACATCGATGACACGCAGCACGAAAAAGCGATCAGTGATTTCAAACGCGAATCATTACTGCTGACTTCGCTGGAGCACTCATCGATTCCCACCATCTACGACTACTTTTATGACGATACCGCCGGCCGGTTTTATCTGGTGATGAAATATATCTCCGGCGGCGACTTCTCGTCGCGGTTAAGGAACGCGCCGGGCGGGCGGGTCGACGAAAAGAACGTCACCGACTGGGGTATTCAGATCGCGGACGTTTTGCATTACCTGCACACACGGCCCAAACCGATTATTTATCGCGATCTGAAGCCGGCGAACCTGATGATCGATGGCAACACCGGGCGAGTGATGTTGATCGACTTCGGCATCGCCCGCTGGGTAACGAAGCAGGAAAAGGGCGTTACCGCTGTGGGCACGATGGGTTACGCGCCGCCGGAGTTATTCAGCGGACAGGTTGAACCGCGTTCCGATGTCTATAGTCTGGGCGCGACGATGTTTCATCTCGCGACCGGTTCTGATCCGCAGGACAATCCGTTATTGATCTTTGACTTCACTAAGAATCCCAGGCCGCGCCAGATAAACCCGGCGATGTCTTCGGAGCTGGAGCGCATACTCATGCGCGCAGTCGAATACAAGCCGGAAAACCGTTTTCGTTCGGCGGCTGAGTTGCGCGACACGTTGGTGGGCCACCTGGAGAAACTGCAGTCAGGTCAGGTTAGTTATGGAATGCCGGTGGGCGAGTTGGGTGGCGAGACAGTCCAGGTTGAAACTGTCTATTGCGGTTTCTGTGGCGGACGCATCGCCGCCGATGATATTTTCTGTGCCCATTGCGGGGCCCGCCAACCTATCGGCATCGGTAGCGGCCCGGTCAGTCAGGCGCGAGGAACCGCCAAGCTCGTGGTGTCGGGAACAACCGAGCTCGATGCTTCGTTCAATCTACAAAAGGACAGCAATCTGTTGGGCCGGACCGATCCGCAATCCAATATCTTTCCGGAGGTCGATCTTTCGCGGTTCGATCCGGAAACCAAAGTATCTCGGCGGCACGCGCGTATCTGGCGCGAGGGCGAAACCTTTCTGGTTGAAGATCTGGGCTCGATCAACGGTACCGTGATTAACGACGCGATCAAGCTGGCCCCGCGGCAACCGCGGGTGCTGGACAGCGGCGACAAGCTGCGCCTGGGCGAAACCACGCTGCACTTTTTGGTCGGGTAATTCCTTCTTAGAAAACTTATGACAGCTCGCATCGATCCGGCCACTCTGCCGCGCGCCCGTACGATAAGTCGCACCGAAGCGCTGGCTCATCTCGAACGGTTTCGCGCGCCAATCCTTTTGCGCTGCGGCGCCTTACTGATCGACTACATCGTCGTGATTTGCGTCGTCAGTATCAGCGTGCTGATCGCGCGAATGTTTGGCGGCGGCGCGCGCTCAGCCGGAGGCACAACCGAAACGTTGGGAATCGTTACGGCGGTCATGTTGGCCGCGCTGAACTTTGTTTTTCTGGCTGCCGTCTGGGGCCAGACGTTGGGCAAGTGGGCCACCGGCATTCGGATTGAACGCGTTGACGGCAGGGAACTAAGTTTTCTCCACACGCTGTTACGCCACTTCGTCGGGTATCCGCTGTCGGTCCTGACCCTGGGAATCGGTTTCCTGATCGCCGCGTTTAATGCTGAGGGACGTGCCCTCCACGATTTTGTTGCCGGCACCGTTGTCGTCCGGGAAGGCGCGCGACGCGTGACCGCGCGCGTGCGCCGGCCGGCCCGCTGAATTGAAGATGGCTCTGCTTTGTTCCAGTTGTAATTCCCCCAGTCCGAATGAGGCTCGCTTCTGCCGGCTGTGTGGTGCGCCGCTGAAAGGCGCCGGCGGTTCGAGTGGTCCTATCTCGCCACTGGCCCAAACCGTACCTCTGACGATGGAAGGCCGGACGACGGACGGATTGGCGGTGGATGAGCGGAATGCAAATACCGCGCGAGTCGGCAGCGCTGAGATTGCGAGTATTCTTCAGAACCAGCGTCTGGCGCAGGCAGCCGCGGGAAACGGCGAGGACGGAAGTTCAGCGGAGTACGCTGGTGAAAACTTCGCGGCGCCTACAACTTCCTCCCTAGTCATGCCGTCAGAGGCGCCAGGGTTGAAGGTCAAGAAGGCGCGCTGGTGGCCGGTAATTCTTTTGAGCGTTGTTTTTGTAGCGGTCGCTGCTGGTCTTCTTATCTATTATCTGCGTCATCGCAATAGCAACGCCGGCAACGCCCCAGTCGCCGAGACCATAGACCAGAAAGCGCTGGTCACCCGACAGATGCAAGATGCGCGTGCGTTCCTGGCGACCGGAAACATCACCGCGGCAATCGATCGCCTGCATGCCGTTATTAATCTGGAGCCGGGGAATACAGAGGCGCACCGTTTGCTCGGCTCGGCCCTGATGCGCAACGGCCAGCGGCGCCAGGCTATCGATGAATATTTTGTCGCGGCGCAAAAAGATGCGCAGGACGTCGACACGCTGAATACGCTCGCGACGCTGCAATTTCAGGAACAGCTCTACGCGGATGCGGTTGATAGCTATCGCCGCCTGGTAAATGCTTTGGGTGAAGGTTCGTTGACGCCGCAGGACGAATTGAATTACGCAGACTCTTTGCGGCTGGCAGGCTATACGGAAGACTCGCGGGTTGAATATCAAAAGCTGGCTGCTACCGCTCCAGCCGCCATTGCTAACACAGCGAAGCAACATTTGGCCGGTAGTCTTCCGCCACCGGGGCGCGTTCTTCCCTCGCCGCCGGCGCAACCGGCTAATAGTCCGGCGGTGAAGCAAACTTCGCCCATAATTGTGAGCCAACCGCCGCCGGTGACTAATCAGCCTGCGGCTCCTCCCCGGGGACCAGATCCGGATGCAGAGTATGCTTTAGGAGTTTCCATCGTGGCCGGTCGTGACCCCAGGAATATGCCGCGCGCCGAACTTTTGCGGGCGTTGGCTGCGGCCCAACGGGGCGCCCAGGGAGGTCAGCACCGAAACGAGGCAGCCAGGCTGGCTGAGCGTCTGGGCCGCGAATTTGACCGTCGCAGAAGCGCAGGGATCCAGTGACCGTGAATAGTGAATAGTGAATAGTGAATAGTGAATAGTGAATAGTGAATAGTGATGTGAATTAGTGAACAGTGAACTGTGAGCTGATTTGTAAAGAGTGACTGTGACTTGGATTTGCTAACGGTTCACGGTTTACGGTTTACGGAATTTCAACGATGCCCGAACTAATAATCAAATACCCCGACCGCCCGTCTGAAAATTTCCCCCTGGGACGCCTGCGCATCACCATTGGCCGCTCAGCGCGCAACGATCTGTGTATTCCTGATCCGTTCGCCTCGCGCGTTCACGCAGAGGTGCGCCGCGAAGGCGATGGCTACGTTCTGCAGGATCTGGGCTCAGCCAATGGCACGCTCTACAACGGAGCGGCGGTCGATGGCGTTCTCGCACTTTCGGTCGGCGGCCGCATTCAAATCGGCGAAACGGAAATCATCTTCGACGATGGCACCTACCGCTCGGGAACCGGCGCCACCATGATTACCGACAACAGCGCGACGTCATTGCCGGAAGCCACGATTGCGCTGACCTCTTCCGATCGCACGACCTCCGGGCTTTTGGAAGCCATCGAAGGCGCACGCTCCAACCCGGAAGAACTCGCCGTTCAACGGGCTACCCGGCACAGTGACCTGCTGGCGCTGATCAGCAAGGTGGGTATTACCCTGCTGGCTTCCGCTACCCTGAATGAAACGCTCGAGCAGGTCGTCGCCTTAGTATTCGAGGCCGTGCCGGCTGATCGATGCATGATCATGATGCGAGACAAGGACGACGCTGATCTGCAAGTCGCGGTGGCGCGCTTGCGTGACCGGGCCGGCGAGGTCGGCGAAATCCGCGTCAGCCGTTCAGTAATCGAGGAAGTGGTCGTGCGCGGCAAATCGGTACTGACCTCCGATGCCCAGGCTGACCCACGCTTCATGAGCGGCACCGTCATGTTGCAGGGCGTGCGTTCCGTGCTCGCGGTGCCGCTCGGAGTTAGCGAAAAACTCTTCGGCATTATTTATGCGGACTCGCCGATGGCCGAAGGCAGATTCACCGAAGACCACTTGAAGGTTCTGACAACGCTCGCTTCCGTCGCTGCCATCCGCGTTGAAAATACGCGCTTGCTGGACGAACAATTGCAGCGCGAGCGGATGGAACACGAACTTCAAGTCGCGAGCGAAATTCAACAGAGGTTTCAGCCAACGGCGCCGCCGCACGTCGCCGGATACGAGCTACAGGGAATTAGCTTTCCCTGTTATGAAATCGGCGGTGACTATTACGACTTCATTCAGCGTGACGATGGACGTTTGATAGTTGCCTTAGGCGACGTGTCCGGCAAAGGCGCCGCGGCGGCCCTGCTTATGTCCTCGCTGCATGCGGCGGTGCATGCGCAGGCAGCGTCGCACGATTCTTTGCTGGAAACCATTTCCGGCGTCAACCGGTATTTGGCCGAAAACATTCCGGCGAACAGGTTCATCACACTTTTCTATGCTGAGCTGCAGCCAAAGACCGGCCAGCTTTCGTTTTTGAATGCAGGACACAATCCGCCATTGATCGTGCACGCCGCGGGAACGATGGAGCAATTGGCGGCGGGCGGTTTGCCATTAGGAATCATGCCGGACGCTGAATATCGTCAGGGTATGACCAAGCTGATGTTCGGCGATGTGCTGGTGATTTACTCGGATGGCGTAACTGAGGCCCAGAGCCCGTCCGGCGAAGAGTTTGGTCCGACGCGTTTATACGACGTGGTGGCGCGCAACCTGGACGCTTCGGCGGCCGGCATACGCGATCGCATCGAATCGGCGTTAACCAAGTTTTCCCAGGGCACGCCCGCCGCTGACGACATCACGCTCGTGATCGTGAAGCGTCAAGCCGAAGGTGCAGCGATGGCTGTGTCGGCAGGGTAGTTAGTATTGCGGAGCCCCAATGAAGAGTCTCTTCACCCTACTCTTTTTGGCCGCGTGCCGAACCACAAATACGGAACCGGGAGCAGTAGCGACCGGGATCCGCTTACCTTAGAAACTTCTGCGTTTCCAAGCTTGGGCCCGGTCGCTACCGCTCCCGGTTCTGAATTTGTGTACCTATAAGGTCGCGGATTCGCAAACTGTACCACTACCTGGAAGTGCAACCAATGGATGTTGAAATTGAACCATTGACTCAGCTTGCGAAACCCAGCCGGTTGCCCTTGTGGTTTCCTCGCGCCGGCAGGGGCGGAAGGATGGTAGCCAGTGGCAAGCGCGCAGCGCGCGGCCACTGGATCCGTCTCCCCAATTTGATTGCGCCCCGCACGGGCGCCGGGAGGTAACGGCACTCCTGATATTCCGCGCGCCCTTGCCGGGCGCCCTTTTCGTTTTCGGATGTCCCAGTGGCCGCGCTGCGCGCTTGCCACTGGCTACCTTGCCACTGCGCCTCTGGCGCAGACGCATGGATCAAGTTGTTGCACTTGAAACTTGAATCCCCACCCTTTGTCATTGGCTCCATCTACGAGGATAGTCGCTCCTTAATCCTGTCGGCCGTCTTCTCACCAATCCCGTCAACCATTGCAAGTCCGCCGCCTTCGGCAAACTTCTTCAAGTCATTTAGGGAAGAGATTTTGAACCGCTGATGCAGCAGGGCCGCTGTTTTTGGTCCAATACCAGGAATCGTCATTAGCTCCAACACTGATTCCGGAGTCTCCGCGACCAATCGCTCCCAGGCATCGAACGTCCCGCGCTCGACCATGTCAACGATCTTCCCGGCGATTGCCTTGCCAACTCCAGGAATGGTTTGCAACCCCGCCGAGCCTTCCGCCTTTGCTATCTTCTCCAACGAGTTGGGCCAGGTCTCCAGCGCTTCCGCCGCATTGCGATAAGAACGCAGCCGAAACGGATCGTCCCCCCGCACCTCCATCAGCGCCGCCATGTTGTAGAAGCGTTGTGCGATTTGTGAATTATCCATAATTTACCGACAGGATTAACAAGATTTACAGGATAGCAAGAAAGCCCATTCGGTCTTCCTTCTTATCGTGTGAATCCTGTTAATCCTGTCACAGTGCTGCTCCGCTTCTTGACATTATAACCCTCACCCGTTACTAATCAGGCATCCCTTTGATTAAGAAAAAGCTCTAAACAGTTCTCCCGAATATCCACGCTCGAAAGGTCATCCATGAGATCAAGAAAATTTCTGTGCGTCGCTATCGTTGCGCTCTTTTCACTTCAGTCTTTGCAGTTCGCCGCCCGCGCCGACGAGGGTATGTGGACGTTCAATAACGTTCCGCGCGCCGAAATCAAACGCAAATATGGTTTCGATATCACTGACGACTGGTTGAAGAAGGTCCAGCTCGCCTCGGTGCGTTTCAACAATGGCGGCTCCGGCTCATTCGTTTCACGCGATGGCCTGGTGCTGACCAACTATCACATCGTTGAAGACATCGTGAACGAAGTGAGCACGCCCGCAAAAGATTTGGCCAAGGAAGGTTTTGTCGCCCGCACTCGGGCTGAAGAAATCAAAGCGCCCAGCCTTGAACTCAATGTTTTGGAAAGCATCGAAGACGTAACTGCGCGCATCAACGGCGCGGTGAAGACCGGCATGTCTGACGCGGAGGCGTTCACGGCGCGCCGAGCTGAAACGGCCGCCGTCGAAGCTGAGTCAACCAAAGCCACCGGCTTTCGCTCTGACGTAGTCACGCTTTATCAGGGCGGGCAGTACAACCTTTATCGCTACAAAAAATACACCGACGTGCGGCTGGTGTTTGTGCCGGAGTTTCAGGCGGCGTTCTTTGGCGGCGACCCAGACAACTTCAACTTCCCCCGCTTCAACATCGACATGTCGCTGGTGCGAGTCTACGAGAACGACCAGCCGGTCCATCCGCAGAGTTATCTCAAGTGGTCCACCGCCGGCACGAAAGAGAACGAGCTGGTTTTTGTAACCGGCCATCCCGGCTCCACCGCGCGCTTGAATACAGCCGCTCACCTCACCGAGCTGCGCGACACCAGCATCCCCATCATTCTTCGCTTGCTGGAACGGCGCGAAGCCATGCTGAAGAAATACATGGCCATGGGCGAAGAGCAAACCCGCCAGGCACAGAACGAATTGAACAGCATCCAGAACAGCCTGAAGGTTTATCGTGGGCAGCTTGCCGGGTTGAAGGACCAGGCGTTCCTTAATCGAAAATCAACCGAAGAACAGTTGCTGCGCAAGTCGATTTCTGCGAATGCGGACAAGCAGAAAATGTACGGCGGCGCCTGGGACGCAATCTCCAAAGCGCACACCGGCCTGCCTTCGTATATCAAAGAGCGCCGCATTTTCGATCAGGCCGGCGGCTTCAACACCACGCTGTTTGGCTTCGCTCGCACGCTCGTTCGGCTGGCGGCGGAAAGTGGAAAGCCGAATGCGCAGCGCTTGCCGGAGTTCACCGACGCGCGCCGAGCTTCGCTCGACCTCGCGCTGTATTCGCCGGCGCCGATTCACGAGGATTTTGAAAAACTCAAACTGGCCGACTCACTTGCCTTCATGGTTGAGTTATTGGGCGCTGACCACGCGCTGGTGAAACAGATACTCGACGGCAAAAGTCCGGAAGATCGCGCCAATGAATTGATCGGAGGAACGAAGCTTAAGGACGTCGCCTACCGCAAGGAGCTAGCCGCCGGAGGCCAACAGGCGATCGACGCTTCCACTGATCCGATGATCGTTCTGGCGCGCACGATTGATGCGAAGGCCCGCGAGTTGCGCAAACGTTATGAGAGCGAAGTCACCGGAGTGGAGCGCGCCAATTACGCGAAGATTGCCCAGGCGCGCTTCGACACCGAAGGCACCAAGCTCTATCCGGATGCGACCTTCACGCTTCGCCTTTCGTACGGCGCGGTGAAGGGCTACATGGAAAACGGCAAGAAGATCACGCCTTTTACGACGTTGGGCGGACTCTACGATCGCTCCGCGCAACACAAAGCAGAGTTTCCTTACAACCTGCCGCCGCGCTGGCTGGAGAAGAAGTCATCGATTGATCTGAAGACCCCGTTCAACTTCGTTTCGACGAACGACATCATCGGCGGCAACAGCGGCTCGCCCACAATCAACAAGAACGCCGAGTTGGTCGGACTAATCTTCGACGGCAACATCCAGAGTTTGGTTGGAGATTTCTACTACGACGAATCCGTCAACCGAGCCATCAGCGTAGACTCCAGAGGCATGCTGGAAGTCCTAAGAAAAGTCTTCAACGCCACCGAAATCGCGGACGAACTGGTAAAGGGATAAGGACGGACAGGCGTTCCTGCCTGCGCCGGCTTGGTTCCTAATACACTCCAATCGTTTAGAGGCGGGCTAACGCCCGCCTCTTTTTTTGCGCCCGCCCACCCAAACCTGCGAAGCAGGTGACAGCATGAAGCCTGGGGCGTGAGCCCTAGGTCCTGCAACGTAACGACTCGCCAGCCCTGATGGAGACAAACAAATGGGAAAAAATGAATCACGCCGCCTTAGCCCGGCAACCCTCGCGCAAGATCTGGAAATCCTGGCCGCGCTAAACAACATTCAGGGCTACGCACCGGCCAACCCGGCTTACACTCAAGCCGCAATCAACACCATCAACACCAGGCGGCTGGCCGCGTACGACACGGAGGTGCAAACTTCCGCAGCCGCCGACGCCGCCCGCGACGACCACGTAGCCGTGCAATGGGAACTCCACAACGCCCTGCTCGGCGCCAAAGACCAGGTCACCGCCCAATTCGGCTCCGACTCCAATGAAGTCCAGGCCATGAAACTCAAAAAGAAGTCCGAATACAAAAACCCCACCCGCAAGGGCCCGGGCAAACCACCAACAAATTAACCCCGGAACCGTCTTCCGACATCAAACGCCGGAAGACCCCAACACCAAAAACTCCAAAGGGCCGTCCAACGGCCCCTTGGAGTTCTATTGCCAAGATCGAAGTAGTGTTGTTTTGGACAGACCTCATCTTGTTCAGACTCTCCAACTCTCAGGAGGTACGGACGAAGAGCTAGCTACCGCGATTCCCGATCCAAAGGTTCGTGATACAGCTTTGGTGGCGGTCAAACAGCTTGCGCCTTCAGGACGTGTGGGGATTAACTCCGTAAGATTAACTGGTAGGGGTCTTATTGATCTAGACATCACGCAGCCACTAACATCTGCAATCAGAGAGGCCGTTCGCAAAAGAATTGAGCGTCCAGTTGCCGGTACTACTGCGGATCAGCCGATCACGATCATCGGTAATGTTCGCGAGATCGATTTAGACGCTCAGCGATTTGAGCTTCGGCACATCGAAAACATGGAGATTAACGATGTGCGCTGTACCTATCTTGAGCAGGCCGACGACGAAGCTAAGGGGTGGCTGAACAGCCGCGTCCGGGTTGTGGGCTTTGCGGAACGTGACGCATCGGCTAAGACCCGCCTTTTAGAAACCACGGAGATAGAAGTCTTGGAATAAATCTAGTCCCCCAACACCAGATCATTCCTATTGCCCGTCGATTTCGGTCGAATAGCTTTCTAGGCCCAGGAACTCATGCGCAACAGCCTCTCCGTAAATGTCTATCGGATCTATCAGTATCTTGCCTTGTAGACCACGCGCTTTGAGCTTTCTGACAATCGGGGTGAACTCGGTCATCGCCAACACGACGTGTTTGCAGGAACTTGGAACTTCCTTCCGCAGCAGATCGCGCATCCAGTTGAAGCAGAGCGGCGTTGCTCCGTTCTGTTGCACCTCGTAACCCAGTTCATGAATCTTCTCCCAGCCATTAGGCGACGGGGTGTGTACCGTCAGGCCTTGGAACGCGTTCTTGTATGCACTCCAAGGTTGGCTGAGGTCCGTCACATATCTCGTGCCGAGTAACGCGATTTCTTTGACGCCGCTTATCCGAAGCTGCTCAGCCGTCAGTTCAGCCATTGACAGGAACCGCGCCCCTCGCTCTGCCGCTCGCGCAGCGATATCCGACGCAAAGTAGTGAGTCGTATGCGCCGGATGGGCAAGAATCTTTGCGCCGGTTGCGCACAACTCGTCTACTCCCCGCAGCAGCGCCGCGCGGAGCGGCGCTTCGCGCTTATCCATTTCCATTGAGATCCCGATTTGCGGGATGGAGATGATAACGATCTTAGGCATCGAAACATCGCCGAGAGAATTCTTCTTCAGCAATCGCCGAACGTGAGCATTAATCGAAGCACACAGGTCTAAGCCCGAGTCACAGGGATTGCCGGTGAGGATACCGATGGTTTCTGGTTCTCGAACACCCCAGCGTATTGGATCTTCAGCCTCCATCTCTGGCTGAATGATGTCCGTCCAGCGTGAATCGGGCAATCTGGGAACGAGCTCGGCGGGATTGAATTCTACAGCCCAGGTAAAATCACCGGCGTTGGTCATTACCGTGCCGGGCACTCCTACAGGGTGACGCAATTCCTCGTCAAAGATCTGCAGACCGCCGTCAATCTCCATTAACGGGTTGACTGTGCCATAACCGACTCTGTGTTCCGTCCATAAACGCTCTTCTGTCTTTAATGAGACACGCTTGATGTCGCCCACGAGCTGAAGCACTTGACGAACCCTATCAAGGTCCAACTTGCGATCGCCGCGGCAGTGTGCGAGGAAGACTTTCCGCTGTCCCTGAGCGTCATGATATTCGCCGAGGAACGACTTTAGTTCATCCCAAAGCGGAATGCCTTTGTGACCAAGTCGGTTACGCTTGCGCGCCGCGTCCGAGCAACTCGTCGCCGGCTCGTTGCGACTGAACTGATGCCAAATGCCGAATCCCGCCAGACGCTCAGCGCAATGGTATACAGACCCCAAGACTGCCTCGCCTTCAGCGAGCAGCGGCTGCAGCTCTACGTCGACTTCACCTGGTAAACTCATCCAGAAATTACCATCGTCGGGAGAATTCAATCGTTCGCCTAATTCTCGTTGGATAGAATAGGGAGAGTAATGCCCTTAAGCGTGGACTCCACCGTGTCAAAGAAGTCTTTATCAACTAGAGTGGCGACCTCGAGGAGAATTGAAAAATCAGACAGAAATGGCTCGATGTCGTGTTGATTCATTATCATCTCGCCGTGTGCCACTCTCGTATGATCGATGGGATCTGCATAATCTGTAAACATAACTAGCGACGGTTTGTCGAAAGCAACCCAATCGCGGCACCGGTGTTCTTGTCCAACAAGGGTTTCTTTCCATACGATCCAAAGCTTCAATCTCTCATGACCGGCTTGTTGTTTGAGAATTTCTATTCGTTGCTGGGGATTGCCAGTGAAGAACTGCGTTCGGCTGAGCACAAAGATGCGATTGATCGTCACTTCTCGGCTTAATGCATCGAAATTAGCCTTAAGGAAGTTGACTTCGCGTGGATCGAGTCTCCACCTGAGTTCGTCTATGACATTGACCGCGTGCACCTGCGTCCCAGAAGGTGCGCGATGCATCCTATCCATGATTTCGTGGAAGTATTGTGCGGCATCAAGTGGTATCACCCCACGCTTAATCTTCTCTAGTTCTATCAGCGTTGCGTCCACCAACTTCTGGGCACTCAAGAACTGGACGCCGTCGATTTCACCTAGAATGGTCCCAACCCGTGCTGCTCTCCCTTCAGTTTCTTGTCGATTGCGGACGAATTCATCCAGAACACTTGAGAAGTAATGCTTCGTGGCGGCAACACTGAGCGGAAGAAGAACCGACATTATCCCAGCAAACCAAGCAACATCAGGAGAAACGCCGATGAAGCGCAGGAGTGCCGAGATCGCAAGCAAAAGGACTCCACCGATGATCTCGGGGCCATGATTATCTAGCTTGCGCCGTATCATTTAATGCCTTCTTTGTCGTTCAACGAATCGCATCGGTAGATATGAAAACAAGACCACAGTTCGAGAGCGACGGTGCAAGCCCGAACATCCTGAATCGAAGTTTCCTGCCTAGGGGTGGGTTTGCCGGCATCTACCGGAGGCTACTTTCATCCCTTCCCGTCGTATTGAGTGGCCAAACGATCTAGATCCCGACCTCCCACATCACGTTAATTTCACCACGAATATCGCGAACCATATCCACACACAGTTGCTCGTAGTTGATTATGCCTTTTTCCTTCTTATCCAGCAGCCAAGCCAGTTTGGTTGTCTGCGCCTCGATACTCATGTCATAAGCGGGTATAGCCAACTTGTTGACCTTTAACATCTTGCCCGGCTCGTTCACCTGGAAGTTGCTATTGCCGTTCGGTGCCTGCGTAGTCACCACCAACGGAATTTCTCTCCCCTTTAAGTACTCGAGTGCGTCACGGTGGTTCGTGCAAGGATCTCCGGCGCCAAAAGCCCTGAGGATGAATCCTCTAATGTCGTTTTTTTCAACAAGACTGGCAAAAAGCTTTGAAGACATTCCTGGAAATTCAGAAAGTGACGCAATGCGCATGTCAAAGTCATTCTCACAGCGCAAGTCTGCCGCCCTCCGTGCCTCAGGATAAAGGTTAGTCCTCAGGTACGTCAGATGTTTCTCTAGGTTAGTCTCGTTCATATTAATGATTCGACCTATTCGACCAAGGCTTCCTGTACCGAAAGACTTGAATGCATCGTAGTCAAACTCGGTATCCTTCTTGACCCTGCAGCCGGTAATGATATGGCTCCCAAAAACCGCCATCACGCCCTTAATCGGATTCTTTTCACGCTTCCAAACAGCGACGCGCAAAGCATTTTCGAGATTGGTTAGTCCGTCGGTACCAGGCATGCCAGCGGGCACCTGGGAACCGGTCAAGATGATCGGCTTGTTCGGATTCGCGAGGGCGAACGAAAGCGCTGCACACGTGTACCCTAGCGTGTTTGTACCGTGGGTGATTATGAACGAATCGTAAGCATCGTACTTTTCTTTGATCAGCGCAGCAAGCTGAGCCCAATGCGTGGGAAGAATGTTCGAGCTATCCTCGTTGCATAGTTCAATTGGGTCGATATGAATGTCGAGCTCGTGTTTCGCTTTAAGGTAACTGACTGTATGCCCAACAATCGCAGAGAATTGATCTGCAGTGCGAACTACGTCATCGTCTTTGTCGTCTTTCTCATCTTTTGCTACATTGCCTGCAATAGTGCCGCCGGTCGTAATGAGCAATATCCTGTGTGTGTCGGCCATTGTTTTATCCTCCTGTTGCTAGTCCGTTTCACTGTTGGAAGGTAGAACGACACGCATGCCGTGCGTGCTCTCCCTCGCAAGTGGATTCTTCATGTAACGGTAACTTGATCTAATACAATCTGGTACGTCACTCCATGAGCCACCCCGCAAAACCCGCTGCAAGCCCGACTTGGGCCCAACATAGTCTACCTGTCGCCCCTCTGGATACCGTCTTTGATACCAATCGTTGCACCACTCCCACACATTCCCCAGCATGTCGTATAGGCCGAAACCGTTCGCCGCCTTCTTACCAACGTGATGCGTCTGTCCGCCAGAGTTCCCGTTGTACCAAGCTATGTCATCGATGGAACCATACCTTTCCTCGTGACCTCCGGCTCGACAGCAATACTCCCACTCGGCCTCGGTTGGCAGTCTGAACCCGTTTGCCCCAAAATCAACCGTCATCTCTTTCCCAATCAGATGATAGGCCGGCTTCAGACCTGACAGTTCCGACAATCTGTTACAAAACATAATAGAATCGAGCCAGGAAACGCTGTCGACCGGGAGGCGCGCGCCAACAAAGCGGCTGGCACTTTGTCCCATGACCTCCACGAATTCATCTTGTGTAATCGGATATCGGTCGATTAGAAAGGGGAGAGGGATTTCCACCAACATTACACCTGTTTGTTTGGTGCCCATTGAGAACTCGCCCGCAGGAACAAGTACCATACGATCCCGCAACTCCTTGACCAGATCGCGGGGCAAATTGGCGTCAAGCGGCTCTGATCCGTCCTCCGTCGTTGTACCAGCAGTCTGCTCGACCGCCGTCATCTGGTTAGGAGGTGACAGCACAGCGGAAACACTCTCAAGGTCCTCCCTCTTTGAAATATCCAGGAAGCTGGCGCAGTCCTTATCAATGAACTGGTAGACGTCAATTGGTAACCCGTGCTTGATTGGAATTTGACTGTACTTCCTAAACTGGGGGTCATCCTTTGGTGAGGTTGAATCCTTAATCTGGTTGTGGGCCTCCTGTGTGAGGAAAATTTGGCTCGGGCCGGCGAGATCCATTACTCTCGCCGTCATATTTACTGTATTTCCAGCGATATTAAAGTTGTCATTAAGGTCATTGTAGAGAATCAACCTCCCCTCAGATATTCCACAGCGAAGCCGAAATACGCTATGGCAATCGCACCAATCGCGTTCTCGAAAAGCGGGACAGTCGAGTTTTTTGTTGGAATCGTCTATGAGTCGGAGGAGTTCGCATGCAAATGAGATGTGCAGGTCGGGAACACCCTCGAAAGGAAAGGCAATCGCCGCCCCGTCTCCCGAAGGCAACTTGACGACGTCTCGGTTCATGTTGAAATCAAAATGATTGATGTCCTCATAATACTTCTTGCCAGTATTGTTCAATGCTGTCTTAATGGAACTCATGAAGGCGTAAATGACTTGCTCTTGACATAGCGATATTCTCTTCGAGTACTTAACAATATCGACAAAGACGACCTGCATATAGCAGATGCTGTTCGGCATCTCCATCTTCTTCTGTAAGTAGGTTGACTTCGGCATTATTTTTCTCCTTCCCATGACCAAAAGTCCACGATCTGGTCAAGCGATTGTCGAGGCCGAAGGAAACGGAAGCTCTCTCCTTCGCCGTGGTATCCGATCATGGCGGGGAACTGTCGGCTGTTGTACATCGACCACATGCTAAAGGTATAGGCGCCAGCGTCGTGGATGATAATGTAGTCGCCCTCGCTGATACTTGTAGGCAGAGACACACTCCGATCCAAGTAGTCGCCCGAAAAACACAGTGGACCGGCAACGCGAAACATTTCTTGTGGTCCGCGGCGGAGCCGTCCGCGTGAATCGCACACACTGATGTCGTGATGCCAGTCTTGGGGACGGTAGGCCTTTCGTAGGAACATGTCTGCACCAACGTGCACGACGAGTGTCACCGTAGAGGCGTCATGCTCTATCACGTACTCGATCCTGGATGCCACCCAACCGCAACTTGCATGGACGGAACGGCCGAACTCGGTGACGAGGGAGACTTCAGGATCGAATAATGCTGGACATCGCTTAAGGAGTGCAGCCGCATACTCCTTGAATTGGGTTGGCATGTCAGATTCCCTGTACTTCGCGGACAAGCCGCCGCCGATGTTGAAGACGCGGATATCCACGCTCTCTCTCAACTCCATGAAGAAGTCATACACGGCGCCAACTCCGTCGAGCAGTTGTTCGCGTGACATCCCTTGAGACCCTATGTGCAGGTGCAAGCCAGTGAGCCAAGGGTACTTTGAAAAAGCATCAGCCAAGGCGGCACGGCTTTTTCGTAGGGACACGCCGAATTTCGAGTATTCGATTGCGACGCTGGTTGCGTCGATCGATCCCGTCCCCGTTTCTGGATTGATCCGAATTCCCACGTGACTGCGAGATCCAAGCAATGAGTATAGATTGTCGATCCGAACGAGTTCCCCCAGAGTATTTGCGTTGATTCTGACACCCATCTTCAGCGCGACCTCTAGTTCCCCGCGAGTCTTAGCGGGAGAGTCGAAGACAATTGCCTCTGCAGGGAATCCTGCCGTCCGAGCCAGTTCGAGCTCGCCCATAGATGCGACCTCTGCACCGTGCCCGGCTGCTCGGATTAGTTTCAGAACCTCCACCGTGGGGTTAGCCTTGATGGCTACGGTATGAAGGGTCGTGTGCGGGAACGCTGTCCTGAGGGAGTTAAGTATGTCGTCAAGCCTAGACAGGTTGTAAAACACGACAGCTTCGTCGGAACGCCCAAGTATTCCTTCGTCAAGCGCGCGCGACAGCGTCGCCGCCATGTCCGCAGCGCTAAGGCGCTCAGAATATGTCCGAGGAGTTGCCAAAGGCGTATCGAACCTCTCGATGAAAACTTCGCTATCAGCGTTAAGCATGCCGAAAGCCTTGGTGCGAACACTCCCTAACAGATTCTAAGTCGTGCGAGTTTCCAACTTAGTGGCTGTCAACTTCTACCGGGATCAATCTCTCCACGGAACGATTCCAGCATCAGGGTCCTCATCTCTTCATAAGGAAACTTTCTTCCCAAAAGCCAACCTAGCTTTACAGTCATCGCTTCAATGCTCATATCCCACGCTGGAATGGCCCCAAGCCCAAATACAAGCTTTCCGGGATCGTTTACATCCATGCTGGCTACGCCGTCCGGCGCTTGGGTAGTAATAACAACCGGTATCTTCTTATCGCGAAGATACTCGAACCCCGATCTAAGGTTGTCAAAGTCAGAATCATGGGAAGCTACATTAGGATCACCTGCGCCGGTGGCCCGATAGATAAGCCCCTTCGCGCCGCCTTCCACTAGGACACTGAAGAACTCTGCGTTTAGTCCGGGAAAATCGGTCAAGGAGACGATCCCATCCATTTGGAACTGCGCTTTGATATCTAATTCCGCTTCGCTACGCGCACGAGGTTCCATAAACTTGTTGTGACGCTCCAGCGCGGGTCGGTCCCATCGTAATGCTTGACCAATCCGACCCAAGCTGTTTTTTGAACTGAATGTTTTGAAAGCCTCGTACTCGAATTCAGTTGTCTTCTGAACGCGCGAACCAGTGATGATGTGGCTACCGAAAACCGCGACTACACCGACAAGTGGGCCGCTATTAGCTGCAACTCGAATAGTATTCTCGAGGTTGAGCACCGCGTCAGAACCTGGAGAACCATATGGCACTTGTGAGCCCGTGACTATTACAGGCTTTCCAAGTTTGCCTAACGCAAATGAAAGGGCAGCACATGTATACCCGAGCGTATTGGTCCCATGCGTGAGCAAAAAAGCATCATAATTCTCGTATTCCTGGACAATCGTATCTATCATTAAGTGCCAATCGGCCGGTATGATATTTGAGCTGTCCTTGTTTAGGATTGCCATTGGAACAATATTGATTTGGAGTTCCTGTGCGATTTCGTTGAGGTGCTTGGTGAATGTGTATCCATCTTTTGCGCCTGCAGGCGTATTCATCTCGTCTGTAAGCTCCTGAGATATTGTGCCGCCTGTCGAGATGAGAAGTAGATCTTTCATTTCTGCTCACGATGCAAGCCTACAGACTTAAGAGTTTGCTGCTCGAAGGATCCAGTTTTTCACGAGTGGTAAATCTCGTTTCGGAGAGTCCTAACTCAGCCCAATTCTAGGCTCCAGTGGACAACGCGAAGTAGTCTTGAGGTGTCCAGTGTTGAGGTTTCGAATTAAGGGCTACGCCAGAACGTAAGAGTTTCAAGGGCTTGTGTCTTTCGTTTGTAAGAATTTAGTTCCAAGCTCGGTGGTGCGAGACGGTGCAAGACTCGGAACGTCAGTTGTTGTAAGGCGGGCGGACTTTAGTGCAAAAGTGAGACATTAGTCAAGGGTTTTACAGCTTTTCCTCCAAATTCGCACAACTCGCTATCCTATTTAGGATGCCCGCTGTTTTCAAAAGCACGGCGGCGGACCTGATTGAGGTAGTCGGCCTCAGGGTTGGTGGGGCTGGGGCGGGTGGTGGAGTCGTAGGAGAAGAGGATTATGCCGTCGGCGGTTAGGGCGCGCGCGGCTTTTGTTTTTTCGATCGTGGATTCTACGGGGATGCGGTAGGCGCCGATGCCGGCCCAGACCTTTTTGTTGTTGGCGTGGGCGAGTTGGGTGGCGAGTTGGATTTGGGTTTTGAAGATGGCTGTGTCCGCCGTGTAGGCCATGGGGCAGACTACGTCGAGGATTCCCATTTGGAGCCAGCGGCGCCAGTTTTGAAATCTCCTCGTGTAGGCGTTTTCGTCGTTGGCGAAGACGGCGGCGGAGACGGTGACGTTGGGTTTGCGGCGTTTGACTTCGCGGTAGATGCGTTGGACCAGGGTCGTGATCTGTTCGCGTTAGAAGTCGGCGAATTGCTGGATAGAGTTCGGGCAAGGCTAGAGGGTTTTGTGTTGAGGGATGACTCTCGCCAGGGGGCTTTGGATGGATACCGGGAAGCCTCCATGATTGTCGGGCTACTGTCCCGGGCAGCGGGGGTAAACCGCCCTTCCTGACTGCGGGGTGTGGTCAGGGGCCAGTTATCTGTTGAGGAAAATTGTTCAGCATCGAGAGCCCTCCATCACTGTCGAGGTACGGCCCATCTTCGCGGTCGCGCTACTGCCCCGCTTCGCGTTCGATCGTAAGCACCGCAAACTCGATACACCAACGCACAAACAACCAACAAGAAACCATTCCTCACCACAAACACCCACGGCTTATTAACCTCGAACCCGATTGATTTCCTTGCTACAATCCGCGGCCAATGCGGTGTCCCTCATGTCAAACCGAACTTCCCTTTGACGCCTCGTCTTGTCCGGTGTGTGCGACTTCGACCGACGATGATGTGACGCGGCGGTTGGAATCAGGAGGCAGGCGGCAGGGGCAGTCGGCAGGAGCAGGAGCGAGGAAGCAGGGGCGGTCGGCAGGAGCAGGATCATTAGCGGACGTCAGTAACCCGCGGGGCACTTCAAGCAACACTTCCTTTGATTCCATTGATGACGCGCGGTTTGTGCCGGGAACGATTCTGGCGGATCGCTATCGCATTGTCGGCCTGCTCGGCAAGGGCGGGATGGGTGAAGTCTATCGCGCCGATGATTTGAAGCTCTCGCAACCAGTCGCGCTCAAATTTCTTCCCGATAATTTGTTAGAGGACGGCGCGGCGCTGGCGCGCTTTCATCGCGAAGTGCGGGTCGCGCGCCAAGTCTCCCACCGGAACGTCTGCCGTGTTTACGACATCAACGAAATCGACGGACGGCATTTCCTGTCGATGGAGTTCATCAAAGGCGAAGAGCTCTCTTCGTTCATGCGGCGGATTGGCCGTCTGCCACAAGACAAGGCGATCCAGATCGCGCGGCAGATTTGCGCGGGGTTGGCGGCCGCGCATGAAACGGGCGTGCTCCACCGCGACTTGAAACCGGCGAACGTCATGATCGACGCGGAGGGAAATGCGCGCATCACGGATTTTGGCCTGGCCGGCCTGGAGGAAGAATTCCACGACGATGAGTTGCGGGCGGGCACTCCGGCATACATGGCGCCGGAACAGCTCGAAGGAAAAGAGCAAACTGTCCGCACTGACATCTATTCCCTGGGTTTGATCCTGTACGAACTCTTCACGGGCCAGCGGGCTTTCGACGCTGCGACACTGGGTGAGTTAATTAAGTTAAGGCAGAGCGATACGTCGCCAAACAGCCCGAGTGACATTGTTAAGGACCTTGATCCAGTGGTGGAGAAGGTCATCGATCGTTGCATCCAAAAGGATCCAGCGAAAAGGCCTGCGTCAGCGTTACAAGTGGCGGCGGCGCTTCCCGGCGGCGATCCGATTGCAGCGGCGTTGGCGGCGGGCGAGACGCCTTCGCCCGAGATGGTCGCTGCGGCGCCTAAGGCGGGCGCGCTGAAACCAGCGATTGCGGTTGCGCTGCTAGCTTCGTTCTTTGTGCTTCTGGCGGTTTGCTGCTGGTTGACGCGCTATGTGGCGGTCTACCGGATGATTCCGCTTGAGCGATCGCCCGAAGTCTTGCGGGCGCGCGCGCGCGACGTAATCAAGAAATTCGGTTATGGAGTCTCACCGGTTGATAGCGCTGCCGGCATTGTCCTGAAGAGTGAATATTTGAAGTATGTTGAGGACCACGATCCTTCGCCGGGCCGCTGGGACAAGTTGCGCAGCGAAGGGCCGGGTCCTTACCGCTTTTGGTACCGCGAGAGCCCCCGCTATTTTCAAACGATCGAAACAATCGAAGTGGATAAGCCCGCGCTCGATGTCTCCGGTATGACCAGCGTTTACCTCGACATGACTGGACGGCTGCACTGGTTCATGGGCGTGCCGCCACAGCGCGAGCCCGCCGCTGGTGAGCAAATCACGCCGGATTGGTCGCTGCCTTTTGCTGAGGCTGGATTGGACATAAAGAACTTCAAATCTGTTGAGTCAACGTCAGTCCCGCTGCACGCGTATGACGCCCGCGCTGCATGGGACGGGCAGGATCCAGCCCATCCGGAATTAAAGACACGCGTCGAAGCGGCCGCGTTTCGAGGCAAACTCGTTTATTTTGAAACCATCTATCCCTGGGACCAACCGTACCGGCAGGAACAAGCTCCGGAGCGTCGAAGCGATCAGATTCTGATCGTCGTGGTTCTTTCAATTTACATCGTGGCTCTGCTTGGAAGTGCGCTGTTGGCGCGCAGGAATCTACGTTCGGGACGCGGCGATCGCCGGGGAGCAGCTCACGTTGCCATTCTCTATTTTGCGGTGACTATGTTGGTTTGGCTTTTTGCGGAGCATCACAACCTGTTGCCGGCGCGGGAATTCAGCCTGTTCTTTAACGACCTGAGCGCCTCATTGCTAACTTCGGTTTTCCTCTGGCTGCTCTATGTGGCGCTGGAGCCGTTTATCCGGCGGCGACGTCCGGGTTGGATTATTTCATGGAGCCGCTTGCTCACCGGAGGATACAGAGACCCGTTAGTCGGTCGCGACATACTAATCGGCGCAGTGTTTGGGTTGGGGCTTACCTTGACGGTGTTACTGACCAGCCTCAGTCCACGCTGGACTGGGCGGGCCGCAGCCTTAGTGGACAATCCTGGTACCGTACAACTCGAACCGCATTTTGTTGTGAGATTCGCCTCACAACTCACGGCGGGACTGTTCCTGGCATTCATCTCCCTTTTTGTGTTGTACCTGTTCGTAGTAATCCTGCGACGCGAGCGATTGGCTTTGATCGCGCTGTGGCTTTTGATGACAGTGCTAAGCGCGCTGCTATCAAACGCCACTCCGCTCATGATTCCGTTTGCCGCCGCCGGACCCTTGTTGATCGTGATAGTTCTGACGCGCCACGGATTGCTTGCGACGATCTCGGCGTTTTTCTTTTCTCACCTTTCCATTTTCTATCCGATGACGACCGAGTTGACGGCCTGGTATGCGATCGACTTCGTGGTGGCCCTGGCGATCTGTGTGGTGCTGGTGCTTTACGGGTTCTATACGAGCCTGGCAGGACAGTCATTGTTTGGCGGCAGGCTGCTGGAGGATTGAAGAGCGGTGCCAACGCCGCCTTCCTGACTGCAAGCCTAGCCCCTCCCCTTGGGAGGGGTTGGGGAGGGCTTCGGCTTGGCAGTTGGTTGAAAGATCTGGCGCGCGGCCTCGACGGCCGCGCGTAGTTTTGTTTTAGGGTACTTGTCTGTAAGACCTTCCCCAACCCCTCCCAGCGGGAAAGGCTCAAAGGACTCACGGTTGAGACAAGAACTGGCGATTGAAGGGAATCAAAGTCCCCTGGAAGAACCCGCAGTCAGGAATGCGGGCGTGCGCCCGCGCTGATATGCACCCACTCGCCGGTGTTTGCTATTTGTTACCGCAAAGCGTTAGTCTACTTGGGCCCCATCTCACATCGACCCCCAAGAGTGAACTGCTTCCTTCTCAAGAAGGGGAGATGAGATGGCCACTACAAACACTCCTACCGTTCTGGTAATCGAAGACTATTCGGACACTCGCAAGCTGATGACATCGTTGTTGCGCGCTCACGGATACAAAGTGATCGAGGCAAAGAACGGGCGCGAAGGATTCCTGCAAGCAAACCGCACTAAGCCGGATTTGATTCTGATGGATCTGGCAATGCCTGAGCTGGATGGAATCGAAGCCACCCGGCAAATGCGGCAGCGGCACGCACTTTCGCAGACACCAATCTTTGCCATCAGCGCTTATGCGATTAGTGAAGTCAAGAACGATGCGATCGCAGCCGGCTGCAATGAAGTGTTTGCGAAGCCAGTAGATATCGCTTCGCTGCTGGACAAGATTAAAGCGACGTTGCAGGGCGGGACTGCGCGGGCCCGTGCGGCTGGCGCGTAGGACTCCAGGCGGCTCTGCTCGGGACGGTTTTGGAGTGCGGCGACAACGGCGCCGCTTTGGATCTAAGGATTTTGGAACTAGCTAATCCAAAGCGGCGTGGCGCTGCGCTTGCCGTCCAAATTTTAGGCGAGTTCGAGGCCGGCGTATTTCTGAATCAGTTTCTTCTGCCCGTAACCGGGAAAACTCACCGTCAGTTTCAGCGAGTCGCCCGTGCCTTCGCGCCGAAGCACGAGGCCGCGGCCGTACTTCGCGTGGCGAACGTAAGCGCCGGGGGTGAAGTCGCCGGGTGTTTCGGGTTTTGGGTTTCGAGTTTCGGCCGATCTTGATGAGCCCTCCCTGACGGCCGGGCTTCTGACAGTAGAGCTGGCGCCGGGCATGCTTGCGGCGCGCGTGCGAAAGAATTCAGCGATCGATTCAGCGCTGTCGTAAGTCTTGCCGCTGTAACGCGCTTTGGCTTTTGTGTCGCGATGCGATTTCAACTGACCATCGTTTTCCGCCAACGACGAGGAGCCGCGGGCGAATGAAAGCCATGATTTGCCGCGCGAGAGATCTTCAATCAGTTCCAGCGGCATTTCGTTGAGAAACTGTGACGGCTCTGACGCTAACTCCTCGCCGTAAACCCGGCGTTTGACTGCGTGAGTTACGTAAAGAAAACGCTCGGCCCGCGTCATCGCTACATAGCAAAGACGGCGCTCCTCCTCGAGTTCAGCCATGTCGCTGGCTGAACGTGAATGAGGAAACAGTCCATCTTCCAGACCGACGATGAAGACCAGCGGGAACTCCAGACCCTTGGCGGAATGCGCGGTCATCAGCGTTACCGGCGCATCACGTTTGTACTGGTCCGCATCGGAAACAAGGGCGGAGTGATCGATAAACTCGCGCAAACCCTCGGCGCCCATCTCGTCATAGTCCACTGCAGCGTTCACCAGTTCCTGCAGGTTTTCCAAACGTGCTTCCGCTTCATCAGAGTTTTCGCCTTTAAGTGCGTTCTCGTAGCCCGTGTCGATGATCGCGGCTTTGACAAGGTCGGAAACGAGCGAATCGGAAACAATGATTGGACCGGTGGGGCCTTCGTCGTCGAAGCCCTCCATCATGTTCGGCGAATCGGCGGACAGGCTGTCCGCGTCCCCAGGGCCGGCCAGTTCGGATAGATGCAGAATGATCTTTTGAAAGTTTCTTAATGCACTGATGGCCCGGGGCGAAAGACGCTGCGCGCCGTCTTTCGTCAAGAGCCCAATCGTTTCCCAGTATGAAACGTCGTAATCCCTGGCCTGCCGATCAATTTCATCCAGCGTTTGTTTGCCAATGCCGCGTGGCGGACTGTTGATGACGCGCTGCAACGCAATCGAATCATTGGGATTGAGCGCGAGCTTCAGATAAGCGATCACGTCACGCACTTCCATGCGCTCATAAAAAGAAAAGCCCCCGACGATGTTATAGGTCAGACCGGCGCGCCGCATCGCTTCTTCAAACACCCGCGACTGCGCGTTCGTGCGATAAAGCACCGCGGCGCGCAGGTCTGGGTCCGCGTCGCGATGTTCGCCAATTCGGGCGGCGACAAAGCGCGACTCAGACTCCGCATCCATCGCCTGGAAATAGCGGATGCGCTCGCCTGGCGGATTCTGCGTCCAGAGACTCTTCTCCTTGCGCTCAATGTTGTGCCGGACAACGGCACTGGCCACGTCCAGAATGTTTTGCGTCGAGCGATAGTTCTGTTCCAGGCGGATGACCTTCGTATTCGAAAAATGCTGTTCGAAATTGAGAATGTTTGAGATGTCTGCGCCACGCCATTTGTAAATGCTTTGATCCGGATCGCCAACCACGCAGATGTTTTGCTGTTTCTGCGTGAGGAAACTAACCAGGGCAAATTGCAACGCGTTTGTGTCCTGATATTCGTCGACCAGAATGTATTGGTAGCGGTTGTTGTACTTGTCGCGCACCTCGGCCACGTCGCGCAACAGGCGCACCGCCTTGATCAGCAAATCGTCGAAATCCAGCGCGTTATTATTGCGTAGCCGCTCCTCGTAGAGCCGGAAGACGCGAGCGATGGATACTCGCTTCTCATCGATGAACTCGGCCTGGGCCGCAAAACTGTCGGGATCCTGCCCGCGATTCTTGGCCGCGCTGATGGCTGATTGCGCGGCGCGCGGCCCAACTTGTTTGTCGTCGAGGCCAAGGTCCTTAATCGCATTCTTCACCAGGCGCAGTGAATCGTCCTGATCGTAGATAGTGAATGAACGAGTGTAACCCTGATCCAGCTCCTGTATGTCGCGGCGCAGAATACGTACGCAGAGACTGTGAAAAGTCGAGATCAGCGGAGCGCTGCCCAGTTCCAGGCCTTTCAAGAGTTGCTCGACGCGGCTGCGCATTTCCTGCGCGGCTTTGTTGGTGAAGGTGACAGCCAGGATGTGCCACGGTTCCACCTTGCGTTCGGCGATTAGATAGGCAATTCGGTGAGCGATGACGCGCGTTTTGCCGGAACCAGCGCCGGCCAGGATTAATAAAGGACCCTCGGTTGCGAGAACAGCCTCGCGCTGTTCTTCGTTGAGCGAAGAAAGAAAATCAGTCATAAGATTAATATGAAGATATTAGTCTGTCTGGGGAGAATTGAGAAATTGAGATAGGTTTTTGAGTAAATAAGTTTTGCTGGGTTATTTGTAGCAGAAGAGAGAGCGGCTTGCGCCCTCTCTAATAAATATTTACCCGCCGCGTTTGAAGAATTGAACGGCGCGTTCATGCTTTTCCGCGGCCGCGCGTGAATCGAACGTTCCCAGGTTTCGCCGTTTCCCAGTTTTAGGATCTTTCTTCCGAGAATAAAGCCTGTACTTTCCGGATTTCAGTTTTCGAATCATGTCCGTCTCATGGTTACCGTGCGCATTCGACCTCGACCGCTTCGCGCAATTCGGAAAAGAGTCGCGCCAGCTCTTTCGCTTGATAATGCGCGTTCAGACCGCTCGGGTTAGGCAGGACCCACACGATCGTATTGCCGATTCTGTCCTCTTGACGTCCTGGTTGCGCCTTCGGTTTCGCGAACGCCGCGCGAAACGCGCCTATCCCAAGCACGGCGAGAAAGGTGGGACGGTATTTCAGCAACTTTGCTCGAAGCCGCCGCGCGCCCTTCACGAATTCGTCCTTTTGCAAATCGGTTTCTGATGCAGTAGTTCTGGCGATGAGATTGGTTATTCCGTAGCCCTCCTTCAACAACTCGTCCTTCTCAGCCGGTGACAGAAGCCGCTCCGTGAATCCGCTGGCATGCAGCGCCGGCCAGAATCGATTACCTGGGCGCGCAAAGTGATGACCAGTCCAGCCGGAATAGAGGCCCGGATTGATGCCGCAAAACAACACTCGCAGATTCGGCGCAATGACGTCGGGTATAGTCTTTCCCTGGCACGCCAACAGTTGGTCCCGAGTTGGTTTCAAGCGAGGTAGTGGGATCATGTGCCGGATGGTTGGGCCAGTCAGTTGGACGCAGAGGCGCTTCCCGGGCTACGAGTGACTCGATCCCTTGTTCGCTTTTCGCCAATCCGCCAGGACCTTTTCGTACCAAGGAGTCTGGCTCGCGCCGTGGTAGATCTTTGCGTGGGTAGTGCCAAACAGTTCGATGGGTTTCTCGGCGTCGGCAATGCTGGCAATGATGTCTGAAGCGTCGAGGGAATTGAATTTCTCCCGGATGGTTGTCTCGATCTCCTGAAGCGAAGAGGTGCTATTCATTAATCCCTGGACTTCATCAAACTTGGTCAGCTCGCGATCCAGCCACGCTTCATAAAACTGACTGAAGGTGAGGTCCGTTTCATGAACGTAACCCTCGAGCGACACGGAAACCACTTTTCCCGTTTTAGGCCCGGTTGTCACCAAACAGTATTCATGTCCACAGCCTTCATCTATGATTGAAATTAAGCCAGTGATTTGCTCGCGCCCCACTTCGAAATAGTCACTCTCATCCGTCTCGCCATTCCGCGCGATGGCTCTGAGGGTTGACGCATCCTTGTAAGGTTCACTGGCCCGGTACTGATCGACCAGCGCTGCCGTCCGCAAGCCATAATAGGGTCCGGCTACGCCATCGCCGACCTCCCGGTAAAATGAAAGTAACTCCGCTGGGACCTCGACCCTGAGCCACCCCGCAAAACCCAACAGTATGTTTTCGGGAACGCAAGGTTTGAGGTGATATTGATGAAGCTCGGCTCCGAAGACCTGGCACTGCCGGTCCAGTGATTTTAGCCGGGCGAGCTTCTCCACTATGTGATCCCACATGATGGACGTCCTCTTTTCTTTAGGAGTAACGAAACCGTGACTATTCCACCGTCACCGACTTCGCGAGATTCCGTGGCTGGTCGACGTCACAGCCTCGTCGCACCGCAATGTGGTACGCGAGCAGTTGCAGCGGAATCACCGAAAGTATCGGCGATAGCAGATCGCTGGACGGGGGAATGCTGATAACGTGATCCGACACGATCGACGACATCGAGTCGCCTTCGGTCAGCACGGAAAGTACGACCCCTTCACGCGCTTTAACTTCGACGATGTTTGAATGAGTTTTTTCGTAGCGCAACTCGGAAGCGCGGTTACCATCTTCACGCGTATTAATGAACATCACGGGTAGACGCTCATCAATCAGTGCGTTCGGACCGTGCTTCATCTCGCCGGCTGGATACCCTTCAGCGTGAATGTAAGAAATCTCTTTCAGTTTTAGAGCGCCTTCCAAAGCCACCGGAAAGTTGATGCCGCGACCGAGATAGAGAAAGTCCGTGACGCGGAAGAATTCACGCGATAACTCTTCGATGTTTTCTGCAGCGACCAGCAGATGCTCCATCTTTACCGGCAGCTCGGCCAGCTCTTGGGCATGAAACTTGGCTTCATCGGTGCTCAGCGCGCCTCGCAGTTGGCCCAGATATAGTCCGAAGAGATAAAGCGCGATCATCTGGGAAGTGAAGGCTTTGGTTGACGCTACGCCGATCTCCGGTCCAGCGTGCGTAAGGATGGTGCCGTCCGCTTCGCGAACGATCATTGCGCCCTGCACATTACAGATGGCGAGGGTCTTCACGCCGCGAGGTTTCGCTTCGCGCATCGCGGCGATCGTGTCGGCGGTTTCTCCTGACTGTGAAATCACCAGCAGCAGCGTGTTCTCATCGAGTACCGGATCGCGATAACGAAACTCGGAGGCGTAATCCACCTCCACATTAATTCGCGCGAGTTGCTCGATCATGTACTTTCCGGCGAGCCCGGCGTGAAGAGAAGTGCCACATGCCGCAATCTTGATGGAGGTAAAGCGTTTGAAATCTTCTTCGCTGATGCCCTTCATCTCATCCAGAAACACGCGGCCGGTATCCAGCGAGACTCGGCCCTGCACCGTGTCGCGAATGGCGCGCGGCTGCTCGTAAATCTCCTTGAGCATGAAGTGTTTGTAGCCGCCCTTTTCCGCCAGGATCGGATCCCACGTGATGCGTTGGGTAGCCGGCTCGACCGGCTGGCCGGCGAAATCCGTGACGCGAACAGAGTCTTTCTTCAGCACGGCTATCTCGCCGTCACCCAGAAAAAAAACGTCGCGCGTATGTTGCAGGATTGGCGGGATATCGGAAGCGACAAAGAATTCGCCGTCGCCCAAACCGATCACGACGGGCGGGCCTTCGCGGGCCGAGATTATCGTGTCGGGCTCGTCTGCGTTAATGATGGAAAGCGCGAAAATGCCGTGCAGGTCTTTGACGGCGAGACGGACAGCTTCCTCGAAACCTACGCTGGTTTTCAGATATTCCTCAACCAGGTGGGCCACGATCTCGGTATCGGTTTCGGTAACGAACTGATGGTCCTGCTGCCGCAGTCGCTCTTTAAGTTGCAGATAATTTTCAATGATGCCGTTATGAACTACGACGATGCGACCCGTGCAGTCGCGGTGCGGATGCGCGTTTTCTTCCGTCGGCCGGCCATGAGTGGCCCAACGCGTGTGGCCGATGCCGTAGGTGCCATCGATCGGTTCATTTCGCAGCACTTCTTCCAGATTGCGAAGCTTGCCTTCGGCGCGACGGACTTCGAGCGCGTGATGTTTGTCAACGACCGCGATACCGGCAGAGTCATAACCGCGGTATTCGAGTTTGCGCAACCCTTCGATAATTAAGGGCACGACCTGCTTGTTCCCAACGTAACCGACTATTCCGCACATAAGTTTTTAGGAGAATGACTTAAGAAAGTGGCGTAACGAGAGTTCACTGCCTGTTCCCGGCACGTTTTGGTTCTTCGGGTTGCAACTGCTTCTTGACTTTAGCAGGCACGCCCGCTACCAGTGTGTTTGGCGGCACGTCTTCTGTGACCACGGAGCCGGCCCCTGTGACTGATCCACTGCCGACCCGCACCGGTGCAACCAGCATCGTATCCGAACCGATTCGCACGTTGTCTTCGATGACCGTTTGATGTTTGTCCTTACCGTCGTAATTGCAGGTCACCGTGCCCGCGCCGATGTTTGTTTTCTCGCCGATGACCGCATCACCCAGGTAGGTCAGGTGCATGGATTTCGTCCCCCGCCCAATCCTGGTTTTCTTAACTTCGACAAAATTGCCGACCACTGCGCCATTCTCCATGCGGCTGTTCATGCGCAGGTGCGCGAATGGGCCAATCGCGCAATCATCAGCAATCTCGGAATCAACTACGACGCAATGGTCCTTCACCATAACGCCGTTACCGAGCCTTGAATTCGTTATGCGCGAGCCGGAGCGAATTTCACACCGCTCTCCGACATAAGACTTACCTTCGATACTTACGCCTGGGTAGATGACGGTGTCGCGTCCTACCTGAGCTTCGGAACTGATATAAGCATTAGAAGGATCGATGAAGGTCACGCCACCGTCATTCATTAAACGGCGAATCGCACTGCGCCGTCGCAAATTCTCAAACTCAGCGAGTTCGGCCCGAGTGTTAATGCCGGAAACTTCGCGGGCGTCGGAGTGTAGAAGGACTTCAACGGCCAACCCTTGCGCGCTGAGTATCGCCGGTACGTCAGTGAGGTAGTACTCACCTTGTTCGTTGGCTGGCTGGACGCGCGCCAGAGCTTGAAAGAGCGCCCACGAGTCGAAGCAATAAAGGCCGGCGTTGATCTCGCGAAGTTGCCGTTCTTCTTCGTTAGCGTCCTTCTGTTCCACTATTTTCAGGAGGCGCCCTGCTGAGTCTCGAACAATCCGCCCGTAGCCGGTGGGGTTGTCCAACTTCACCGAAAGAATAGTACAGCTCGTGGGTGGATTTGTGGCGGCCCTGTGTTGTTCAAGGAGCGCAGCCAGGGTCTCTGAGCGCACTAGTGGTACATCGCCGGAAAGGACCATCACCGTCGAAGCAGAGCCTGACAGGGCAATGCGAGCTGACATGACTGCATCCCCGGTTCCGCGTTGCTGAGCTTGTTTGATGAAGCGGACAGTTTGAGCGGTGAACTCTTTTCCCACGGCAGCCGCGACTTCATCGGCCTGGTGACCAACAATGACATAAATCATTCGCGGCTGCAGTTGGGCAGCGGCGCGACACACGTGCACGATGAGCGGCAGCCCGTCGAGTTGATGTAACACCTTCGCGCGGCCGGAACGCATTCGCGTCCCCAGACCCGCGGCCATTATCAGAATATCGAGGGGGGGCGATTTCATCCCGCTGGTTGACGAGGTTTGCATTTGGATTAGCGAAGAGCCGCCCCAACGGGCGAAGGAGCTTTGGCCTGGCAGGCCAATACTACGCGGGCCAGTCTTTCAGAGTTATGACGAACCTTTTCATCGTCATCAAGCAGGTCGGCTCGCACCAGTTCAGTTGTTTCAGCACACGCGCTGTCGAGAACAACATCCTCTATGCCAATCTGCTGAGCGCCATCCGCACCGTAAAGTGCCGCCTGTGCAGGCGTAATCCTTCGATCATTGACCAACACAAAATCGAAATGGATCTCGGGCGCATACTTGCGGACCACCTCTAAATGCTGTGCCGCCGTGTAGCCATCGGTCTCACCCGGTTGAGTCATCAGATTGCTGACAAAAATCTTGGTAGCGTCCGACGTGCCGATCGCCTCAGCCATGCGCGAAACGAGAAGGTTCGGCAAAATGCTGGTGTAAAGCGATCCTGGACCAACAGTGATGACATCGGCGGCGCGAACTGCGTTTAAAGCTTCCGGCAAAGGAAGGCATTGCTCCGGCTCAAGCCGCAACCGTTTGATCGCCGCTCGCGACGCGGTGATTTGCGTCTCGCCTCGCACTTCGCTTCCATCTTCAAGTTCTGCCACGAGGCGAACGTCGTTGATGGTGGCGGGAAAGATATGGCCTTTGCTTGCGAGCACTTCTGAGGAGAGACGCACCGCTTCAACAAAGTCGCCGGTTACTTCAGTGAGCGCAGCCAGGAACAGGTTCCCAAAACTATGTCCACCCAATTCTCCCGAACCTCGAAAGCGGTAACGGAACAGGCGCGAGAGCAAGGTCGAATCTTCCGATAGCGCAATCATGCAATTGCGTATATCTCCCGGAGGCAGCATCTGGAGTTCGTCCCGCAATCGCCCGGAGCTGCCGCCGTCATCGGACACAGTCACAATCGCCGAGAGAGTCTCCAACGGGGTGACGGTGTGATCGGACCCGACGAGCTTTTTCAGACCCGCCAAAAGCGTAGAAAGACCGGTGCCGCCCCCGATGGCAACCAATTTCAAACCGCGCTGCATTTCATCTGACCGCAATCTCTGCCCTCCGTAAGCCAGTGACCGTAAGGCGCTGGCCGAATGATACCCAAAACAAGAGGCCTCTCAAAATCGAATGAAGTGGTTGGGCAGGAAAATACCCGGGGAAAAGGGAGGTGCCTACGGCCTTGGAGTAAAGACCAGCTTGTCGAAATCCGGATCGTTACGGAGGGCGTTGAGATCCGAATCGTGCTGGGCACGGATGCGAAGGCCGGGCTGAGCGTCGAGTGCGCTCCGCAATGAATCCAGCGCCAAATCGATGGAACCCAAACGTGATCGAGTAGCCGCCAGACCATAATGAACGTGACCCGCGTTGGGTTCACGCTTCAGCGCGCGCTCAAAGAGTTCCTGGGCTGCGACATAGTCTCCGCGGTTCAATTCAATTACGCCACGATCGTAAAGGGAATCGGCATCCCGCGGCAGGACCGTCGCAGTGCGCAGACGGGCCTCGGCGACTGCCATGTACGTCCGCGCGCGAGCGGTGACTTCAGAGACCCCGGAATATTTCTCAACCAAAGCACGGAACAGCTGGCGAGCCTCACCGAATCTGCCCGAGGCAAATTCCTTGTGGGCTTTTTGAAAGTCCTTGAGCGCTGCTGCCTCATCGCGCGTAGGCTTTGGCTTTGCTGGAGGTAATGGTGGCGCTGCTTTTTGGACAGGCAGTTTTACGGGCTTAGCCGCTATTTGCCTTGATTTGCTGGCACGCGAAGCCCCAGCAGTCTTCGTCGCAACTTTGGTGGCTTTTGCCGGCTGCCGAGATTTTGTTACGGGTTTCCTGGGAGTGGATTTCTTCGCAACTAGTTTTTTCTTGGCTGCTGGCCGGCTCTTGGCCGTTGCGGTACTGGCTTTCTTTGCCTTTTTGGCCGGAGCTTTTCCACTGGCCGAACGTTTGGTGATCGGCTTCGGACGCACTGCCTTGCCCGCCAAAGTGCGGCTTTTACTGGTGGACGTTGAAGATTGACGAGAGGTCGAGCGCAACGGAGACCTTTTGACGCCCTTAACCATAGGACTGCTCATGCAAAGCCTCCCGATTTAGAAGGAACGGCTAACTCAATATAGGAGTTGCCCTTGGAGAAAGACTGGCGCACTCTAACACAGGCTTTCTTCTAAATCAACTAAAGAGTAGGGTTTGCGGCCTTCACACAACTGTTGCCGTTGAACTCCCCAAACCTCTGCCAAACACCCGAAAACACTTGATGCGATTAAGTGCGCTATGTTACTGTCAGTTTTGGTCGGTTCGGCCTTCCAAGTTACGCTGAAACAGGGTCTTTCGTTTTCGTGCGGGTTTATGAAAGACCTTCAAAGTAAACCACTTAGCGCTCAAACTCAATCCCCGCCACCCTGTTTTCTGTTCAACCTTGGCCCAGACTGGGCCCAAACTCTCAAGAAAGCTGTATTGATGGCAGACAGTCCCATCGTAATGCGGGAGCAGGAGTACCACCAGATCAAGGCGGTCCTGGCGCGGCTGCGTTTGGACGCCTCTGCCCGAGTGGTTTTCCTGGTAGATAAGGACGGCCAGCAAATCGCAACCCACGGCGATGTCGCTGGGTTGGATACTACTAGTCTGGCATCGCTCGCAGCAGGAAATGTAGCAGCGACGGGCGGGATGGCTGAGCTAATTGGCGAGAAAGAGTTTCCCACGTTATCTCATGAAGGCGAACATGAAAGCATCCACATCAGCGTGGTCGGCAGGCTGTTGCTCGTGGTGGTATTTGACGAGCACTCCAGCCTCGGCCTGGTGAAGCTTCGCTCCAAACAGGTATCTCAGCAACTGGCGTCAATCTTCGCGGAAGTGGCGCGTAGCTCGGAAGACGGCCAAACGAATGAGGATTTGCCGTTCGGCGAGATTACTGATGAAGACATTGAGAGCCTGTTCTCTTAGCAGAGTGCGCCGCGTTTAGCCGCGAGCGCAAAGATACTTAAGCTATGACTTTCATCAATTACGCTTCGCGAGAGATCAACTGCAAGATCGTTTACTACGGTCCGGGCTTGTGCGGTAAAACCACGAACCTGCAATACATTTTTGACTCAACCGCCCCGCAGTCGCGCGGAAAAATGATTAGTCTCGCAACCGAGACGGACCGCACCCTGTTCTTTGATTTCATGCCCCTGGAGTTGGGTAATGTCCGGGGCTTCAAGACTAGGTTTCACCTTTACACTGTGCCGGGCCAGGTTTTTTATGATGCTTCGCGCAAATTGATCCTGAAGGGTGTAGACGGTGTTGTTTTTGTGGCCGACTCGCAGGAAGAGCGAATGGATGCGAACATCGAGTCCTTATACAACCTGGAAGAGAACCTCAGGTCGCAGGGTTATGATTTAATGAAGCTCCCTTATGCTTTGCAGCTCAATAAGCGCGATCTTCCTCAGATCGTGTCCAGCGCCGACATGGCCGCCGAACTTCAGCGCAAAGGCGAGCCGGTCGTTGAAGCTGTAGCCTCAACTGGGGTCGGAGTATTCGACACACTCAAAGCAGTAGCCAAGCAAGTCCTCACCGAACTCCGCAAGAGCTAGCCCGCCGAAAATCGCCAAACTATTCTATTGATTTGACCATTAGGAGGCCGTCGCCTCCGTTGGAATAATAACGGGGAAGGCTTTGCGTTACCGCATAGCCGAGATTGAGGTAGAGTTTTTGCGCTGGTATGTTGGCGGACCGAACTTCCAGCCGCACGAGTCTTACATTTCTCCGCCGGAACCCGGTTTCAACCTTTTGCATTAGTAGGCTGGCGATTCCCCTGCGCCGGTGCTCTGGAGCAATGCCGATGGTAGTTATATGGCCGGTGTGATCAGGTTCAACCAAGCCAATCACGAATCCGGCCATTGCCCCACTCGTGGTCACGGCCCGATAGGAGACGGATTCTGAAGTAGTCAGTAGATAATCGAAAGTCTCACGGCTATATGCTTCACCGTCAACGAAGCAACGCTGATCCAACCGCCAACACTCATCAAGCTGCGACACAGTCAACGGCCGCATGTCGTAAGCCGCATCAGCAGGGTAGGGAACTAATGTCGGCTCGGCAGGGGCGGAGTATGAAAGGTTTGGTTCGGTTTGGGACCACCAACGCGAGCGAAATTTCTTTAGTACAGCCATCGTTTCCTTGTTTCGAACATCCTGTAGGCATTATAGCGTGATGCCTGGCCAGCGTCACCCTTGTCTAGATAATTAACATGCAGTCGCCATAACTGTAAAAGCGATACTCAGATTCGACAGCATGCCGGTACGCCCGAAGGATGAGGTCGCGACCGCCAAAAGCCGCCACCAGGAATAACAGCGACGACTGCGGCAGGTGAAAGTTGGTTAAGAGCGCGTCCACCACGCGAAACCGGTAACCCGGGGTGATGGTCAGTCTGGCTACATCGTTTCCGCTTTTCACGCAGCCGTCATCGCCGGCAGACGACTCCAGGGCGCGGGCGGTTGTAGTTCCCGTCGCAATCACGCGGCTGACTGACTGCCGGGCAATGTTAATTGCGGCCGCTGCTTCCTGATCAATCTCGTAGGATTCAGCCGCCACGGAATGCTGATTCGTATCGTCCACCCGAACTGGCTCAAACGTTCCGTAGCCGACGTGCAGCGTTATTTCAACCACGCTGGCGTTACGTTTGGCCACTTCCCGCAAAATCTCCGGGGTGAAGTGAAGGCCCGCGGTCGGGGCGGCAATTGCGCCCCGTTTCTGAGCGAAAACCGTTTGGTAGCGATCGCGATCCGCAATTGACGGACCTTCCGGCCGCTTGATGTATGGCGGTAACGGGACCCGTCCAACTCTTTCCAGGTCATCTTCCCTTGAACCATCGGAGGTGAATTTGACGATCCTCATGCCACCTTCCAGGACCTGCAATACCTGAGCTCGGAGCGAACAGTCGCGGAATTTGATGGCGGCGCCAACAGCGATTCTGCGAGCTGGTTTGACGAGCGCCTCCCAAATCCCATGTTCCGTTTCGCGAACGAGGAAGAGTTCCACACGCCCGCCGGACTGTTCCTTTTCGCCCGTCAGCCGCGCTGGGAATACCTTGGTGTTGTTCAAAACAAGAGCGTCGCCAGGATTTATGAAGGAAGGGAAATCAATGAACTCGAGATCTTGCCAGCTTTGCTCTGCACGATTAACCACCAGCATTCGCGAGGCATCGCGCTGCGCCAGCGGTTGCTGCGCAATCAATTTTTCCGGCAGGTCATAATTGAAATCGGAAACACGCATCGCATGAGAGGACCCAGGAGAAAAACCAATTAGGAAACCGATGCGATTCCTTCGGCCGGCGTCGGAACGTGTTCCAACTGATCGGTGTGTTCATAGTGAAAGACGGCCGTTAGCTGCGCGCCAAAGAGCAGGACCAGACTGGAAACGTAGCCCCAGGTCAGGACGGCAATCACCGCTCCCACGGATCCGTAGATCTCATCATAATGAAAATAGTTCACACTCAAGGCAAAGATATATTTAGCTACTTCCCACAGAAGTCCGGCGACGACCGCGCCTGGAATCGTATCCCGTAGAGTAACGTACGCATTCGGCATGAACCGATAAACGATCACAAAGAGCGTAATCGTAATCAAGACGCTGACGAGGGCGAATATAAGTTGCCAGAACAAGCTACCCACCGACGCCAGAAGTTTGTAGTTCTCCAGTTGGCGAGGCGAAAGACGAAGCGCGATTTCCTGAAGGGCCACCAACACTGAAGTAAGAACTACAGACGACGACAGCAACAGTCCGACAATACCAATCATGCCCAACGTGAGAGCCCGGCCATGCAGAAACGTTCGCGGCGTCGTGCGCCAGATACGGCCCATCGCGCGTTCGATAACGGCGAAGACCCACGAGCCGGCCCAACAGGTGACAATTACGCATGTAATGATTACGCCGGTTCCCAGGTGCGAAAGCGTGCGAATCGTGTCGCTGAGAAACTTGCTCGAGCCGGGATAAACCTGGACCACGTGAGTCAGCATCTGGCTGCCGGCGGCAATCCAGTTGCTCAAGGCAAACAGCAACAGCAGCGCGGGAAACAAAGTCAGAATCCCGAAGTAGCTCATCGCCGCAGCCGACGTGAACAAATCGTTTTCGTCAAACTCATGAACGGTGTGTCCGATCATGGTGAGCCAGGGCGAGCGGTTGCGAACGCCGAATGAGTGCCGCGTAAACGAAGCGATCCATTTAATAAAGCCTGGCATGGAGTGTCCCGTACTTGTTCTACGTTAATCGAAAAGGCTGGGTTTATCGGGCCGATTGGTCCGGAGGCCGAAATGGTCGTAAGCAAGTGGCGTCGCCATGCGACCGCGGGGGGTACGATTTAGAAAGCCAATTTGTATTAAATAAGGTTCGATGATCTCTTCTATTGCGTCTTTCTCTTCGTGAATGGAAGCGGAAATCGTTCCCAAACCCACGGGACCGCCATCAAACTTCTCAATGATCGTCACCAGCAGTTTGCGGTCCATTTCATCCAGGCCGTAGGTATCGACCTCCATCCGGTTGAGCGCATCGCGCGCCACATCTTCGGTAATGCGGCCGTCGTAGTCGACTTCGGCATAGTCCCGCACCCGGCGCAGCAGCCGGTTCACGATCCGCGGAGTGCCACGCGCGCGCCGCGCTATTTCCCGGCAGCCACCATCGTCAATCTCAACTCCCAGTATCTCCGCCGATCGCCGGCAGATAACTTCCAGATCGTCATTTGGATAAAAATCCAGGTGGAACTGAATCCCAAACCGCCCGCGCAACGGAGCCGTAATCAAACCAGCGCGCGTGGTGGCGCCGATCAGAGTGAACTTCGGCAGTTCCAGTTTGATTGAACGTGCAGCTGTGCCCTGGCCGATCAATAAGTCAAGATGGTAATCCTCCATCGCCGGATAGAGCTTCTCTTCCAGCGCTGGAATCAAACGGTGAATCTCGTCGATGAAGAGGACATCGCCCTCTTGTAGATTGGTCAGCAGGGCTGCGATGTCGCCAGTCTTTTCAATTGCCGGACCAGCCGTACCGCGCAACTCCGCGCCCATTTCGTTGGCGATGATGTGCGCCAGAGTGGTCTTTCCCAGACCTGGAGGGCCGGTCAGAAGCACGTGATCCAGCGCCTCCTTGCGGCGCAACGCGGCCTTCATGTAAATGCGTAAATTGTCTTTGGCGTGGCGCTGGCCGATGTATTCGGCCAGACGAGTAGGACGCAACGAAAGCTCGTATTGCTTTTCTTCTTCCGTCGGCGGCGGGTTCTTAACTTCTGCCGGTTGGGCCTGATTCGACATTGTCGATCTGAATCCTGACTTGGAATTGAAAAACCGTCAACACTTAATCGACCGGGCGCGAACCATTAACGCGAAAGCGAACGGAGGCCGCGGCGAAGGATGACGTCCAGAGAAAGATCACCGCCTTCGTCAATCGCCGCCTTGATCGCCTTTTCGGCGGACGTCTTTTGATAACCCAAATTCAGAAGTGCGGACAGAGCGTCGTCACGCATGGCATCGGGCGACGTGCGCGCGCGGCCGGGCTCGCCGGCAAATTCTTCTTCCAACGCTGGTGATGACAGGGCGGTAATTTTGTCGCGCAATTCTACGACCAGTCGTTCGGCGGTTTTCCTCCCAACGCCGGGAATGGAAGTTAAGCGCGCCAGGTTATTGGTACGGATAGAAGCGATGATTTCATTCGCGCCCATTCCGGACAAAAGCGTAATCGCGATCTTCGGCCCAATGCCACTGACAGAAATGATTTGCATGAACAGTTCACGCTCGCGCGCAGTCTTGAATCCGTAAAGCTGCAGGGCCTCTTCGCGCACGTGCGTGTAAACGCGCAGTTGGGTGTTGGCGCCGATATCCTCCAGCTCGTAAAACGTCGATACCGGAATGATCAGGTCATAGCCGACGCCGCCGACGTCGACGATCACGGAATTTGGTTGTTTGGAGAGTAATGTGCCGGAAAGGTGCGCGATCATTGCTGGCTTCTTCGGCGTTAAGGCAAACCGTTTATTGCGCGCGCAAGTATAGAGCTTGCGTTACAAGGAAAACCGTCTCGCTAGACGCTCATCAGCTCGTGCTCTTTGCTCTTTGAAACTTCGTCGATCTTGCCAATGAAGCTGTTAGTTAGCTTTTGGACTTCATCGAGTGCATCGCGCTCGTTGTCCTCGGAGATGGTTTTATCCTTCAGCATTTTCTTCAACCGCTCATTGGCGTCGCGTCGGATGTTCCGGATCGCGGTGCGATGGTCCTCAGCAATCTCATGTACCTGCTTCGCGAGTTGTTTGCGGCGTTCTTCGGTCAGCGGCGGAATGGGAATCCGTACCAGCTTGCCGTCGTTTGATGGGTTCAGGCCGAGGTCCGCCGCGCGAATCGCCTTTTCCACGGGAACTACCTGCGTTTGGTCCCAGGGCTGGACTGTCAGCAACTGCGGTTCGGGAGCATGGACCGACGCCATTTGCGTCAGCGGCGTTGGCGTTCCGTAGTAATCAACCATCACGTTGTCGAGCACGCTAATCGCGGCGCGCCCGGTGCGCACCGTGCTTAACTTGCGGGCCACGTCGCCAATCACCGCTTCCATGCGCGGTCGGGTTTCTTTGATCACGTCCTTCTCGCTCATAGCATTCTCCGAATCAAGTTTGAGGAAGCCGCGCTTTACGTGCCGGGCGAACTACTTCTGTCGCGCCTCAGGTTTTTGCAAGCAGACCAGCGTGCCGATGCCCGGCTCGCCCAATACCACGCGCATGATGTTGCCTGATTCGCGCATGTTGAAGACGACGATCGGCAGGTCGTTGTCCATGCATAGCGAAATCGCCGACGCATCCATCACCTTCAGCTGGCGCTCTAAAACTTCCTGGTAAGTAATGCAATCATAACGCACCGCGTTTGGATTGGTCATCGGATCGGCGGAGTAGACGCCGGTTACCTTGGTGGCCTTCAGGATAACGTCCGCCTTGATCTCCAACGCGCGCAGGGCCGCCGCGGTGTCGGTGGTTAGATATGGATTACCGGTACCGGCGGCGAAGATAACCACGCGCGCTTTTTCCAAATGCCTGACCGCGCGCCGTCGAATAAATGATTCTGCGAGTTGCGGAATATCGATCGCGGACAGGACCCGTGTTTTGACATCGACTTTTTCGAGCGCGTCCTGCAGTACGACGGCATTCATTACGGTCGCCAGCATGCCGATGTAATCGGCTGACGACCGATCCATGTCGCCGGCGCTCTTGGAAACTCCGCGAAAGATATTTCCGCCGCCAACGACTACCGCCACCTGAACGCCGAGCGCTTCGACGGCCTTGATTTCTTCGGCCACGCTTCGCGCCACCTGGACGTCGATGCCATAGTTCTGCTCGCCCATCAACGCTTCGCCGGAAATCTTCAGAAGAATTCGACGGTACGCCGGTTCAGGACTCGCGGCGGCTTTGGCGGAATCGGTGGTCATGCGGAATTAGTTTCGCTTCCGAGTTTTGATGCGCAGGCGCTGTTCTTACGGGAAATCTGCTAGCCGGCCAACGCGGCAACTTCTCCGCCAAAATCGTCCTCGCGCTTGGCCAGCCCCTCGCCCATCTTGTAACGAGAAAACCGACGGATGGTGATCTTCTCACCGGTCTTTTCGATCTTGTCGTTTACAAGATCGTTGACGGTCTTGGCCGGGTCCTTTACAAAGGGCTGGTCCAGAAGAACGGCTTCTTCGTAGAATTTGTTGAGGCGTCCTTCCACGATCTTGTCGATGACCTGATCGGGTTTGCTCGCATTCTTGGGATCGTTCTTCGCCTGGGCCCGTGCAATCTCGCGTTCCTTATCCAGGTCGTCAGCCTTAACTTCATCGCGGCTGACGAAGCGCGGCTCGGCGGCGGCGATATGCATCGCAATGTCCTTAACCAACTGCTGAAACTCCGCGCTCCGCGCGCAGAAGTCCGTCTCACAATTTACTTCCACCAGGACGCCCACTTTTCCACCCATATGAATGTAGGATCCAACTGCGCCCTCGGCCGCGATCCGTCCCTCTTTCTTCTTGGCTGAAGCCAGGCCGCGCTTTCGCAAAATGTCGATCGCCTGTTCTTCGTTGCCGCCGGCTTCGATTAGGGCGTTCTTGCACTCCATCATGCCGGCCCCGGTTTTTTCGCGAAGCGACTTAACTCCGCTCGCAGTAATGTCTGCCATGATTGCTCTTTCTCCCCGATTAAATGTCACAGACTTCGGTCTGTGTTGGTTTCACATAAGAAAACGCAGCCTGGCGGATGTGTTCCGCTGGAGAGGCTGCGCTCGTCGAAAACTTGGTCTTGTTGGTTAACTCGCCGCGACGACAGTTTCTGCGCTCTTGCCCTCTTCCTCGGCCGTATCTGTTGTGGTGGCGCCCGGTTCGGACGCGGTCGCTCCGTTCACCGGAGCACCGGCGCCGGCCGGAATGTGATCGCCGAGACTGTCAGGCTGTTGTCCGGTCGTACCGAAACCCTGGTTGCCAGGAACCGAGGTTTGGGCGGTTTCCGTGCCCGTAGTCTCGCCCGCGCCTGCCTCCGATGCTTCCGCTTCAGTGCCACTCTCAGAAACAACGCCTTCTTCTGCGGCGCCCTCGGTCAGCATCTGCTGACCCTCAAGCACCGCGTCGGCAATGCGCGAGGCGAAAAGGCGGACCGCGCGTAACGCATCGTCGTTGCCGGGAATTACGTAATCGATGTGTTCCGGCGAGCAATTGGTGTCGACTACTGCAACAACCGGAATGCCCAGGCGGTTTGCTTCGGCGACAGCGATCTCTTCTTTGCGCACGTCGATGACGAATAACGCGTCGGGCAGGCGATTCATGCTCTTAATACCGGAAAGGTTCTTTTCCAGTCCCAGGCGTTCGCGATCGAGCTTGATGCGTTCCTTCTTCGTTAACTTCTCGTAGCGGCCATCGGACTGCATCGCTTCCAAATCTTTTAAGCGCTTGATGGACTTTTGCACAGTCTGGAAGTTAGTCAGCAATCCGCCCAGCCAGCGCTGGTTCACGTAGAACTGGCCCGCACGTTCCGCTTCTTCACGAATCGCATCCTGCGCCTGACGCTTAGTGCCAACGAACAAAACGAATTTACCGCGATCTTCCGCCACCATGTTAGTGACGAACGCGATCGCGTCGCGAAACATTTTCTGCGTTTTCTGCAGATCGATAATGTATATGCCATTGCGCTCGCCGAAGATGTATTCCTTCATCTTCGGATTCCAGCGCCGTACCTGGTGGCCAAAGTGAACACCGGCCTCCAACAACTCTTTCATCGTAACCGAAACCAAAAGCAGTCTCCTTTGTGTGAATTGGTTTAATGTACTCGTCGCCGCCTGTAGCCTCCGAACTAAGCCGGAGGAACCAACCAAAGCGGCGACGATGGATTTAAGCTATCAAACAAGCTTAGCGTTTGGAGAATTGGAAACGCTTGCGCGCTCCCTTTTGTCCGTACTTCTTTCGTTCCTTGATGCGTGGGTCGCGCGTCACCAGTCCCGCCTGCTTCAGCGCCGGCCGCAAGTCAGCGTTGTATTCCATTAAAGCGCGCGTAATGCCATGACGAATCGCGCCCGCCTGTCCGGCGGGACCGCCGCCATTGACATTAATCAGAATGTCGAACTTCGTGGCTGTCTCCGTCAGCTGCAATGGCTGGCGGATAATCATGCGCAAAGTTTCATTAGGAAAATAAACTTCAAAAGCACGTCGATTGATTTTTACTTCGCCGGCGCCGGGTCGCAAATAAACGCGAGCTGTCGAAGTCTTACGCCGCCCGGTTCCGTAGTATTGAATTTCAGCCACAGTTTTTTCTGTCCTTTAGATTACTCAATTCGAATTTTGTTTTTGATTGTTGCGGGTATGAAGCTCGAGGGGTTTCGGTTGCTGCGCGGCGTGAGGATGCGCCGCCCCGGCGTAAACCTTCAACTTCTTCGCCATGGCTTTGCCCAGCTTTGACTTGGGCAGCATACCTTTAACTGCTAACTCGATGACGCGCTCGGGATGTTTGGCAAACTGTTCGGCCACGGAAACCTCACGCAGGCCGCCGGGATACAACGTGTGACGGCGATAAACCTTCTGCGTTGTTTTCGAACCGGTGAACACAGCCTGGCTGGCATTGATCACCACTACGTGATCGCCCATGTCCAGGAACGGAGTCCAAGCCGGGTTGCGCTTGCCGGAAAGAATGTTTGCCACTTCAGTGGCTAGATGACCGACAGTCTGGCCGGCTGCGTCGACGACGTGCCATTTTCGATTTTGAGCCAGTCCGGTGCCGCTGGGAAAGTACGTTGACATAGATAAGTCTTTCTATTTTAAGCCTCTAAAACGCGAACGGTTAGAATACAGAACGGCTCTAAAAATTGTCAAGCCGGTGACGCCTCAGAGGGTTCGGGCGGGGTTCGCTGTTGAGGGTGGGAGTTTCGCGGTTCCGCAAACACTTCAGCAGATTGCGCCTCCGTGACTTCTGCCAGGGGAGAACTCAGTACTACGCTTGTTAGATGCACTCCCTGAGAGTTCTTCGACTTGAGTATTTAGTAGGCCTTTGTGTATTGTCTGTGGCGCATGATTAGGCCGGCGTAGCTCAGTTGGTAGAGCATCTGATTTGTAATCAGAGGGTCGGGGGTTCGAGTCCCTTCGCCGGCTCCACATCGACACCTCATCTACATGTCGGAAGTGTGTCAGGCTGTCATGGGCTTCCCGGTGAAACGGGTTGTAAAATAGCATCCTGCGACAAAGTGATTTATCGCGGTCAGTTAACCCGCGTTGCAACTTGCAAACCGGATCGAAGTCGGCTAAAGTTGCGAATTTGCGGCTGGGCCGGATTTTTGTACAGGGTGCGACAAGTTCGGGTTTTGCGCTGCTCGTCTGCGAAGGGTTGAGAGCGGAAATTTGCAGGGGTGGTCGAGCGGTTAATGGCACCGGGCTGTAAACCCGGCGGGCTAACGCCCTACGCAGGTTCGAATCCTGCCCCCTGCACCACGAGATTGCGGAGTGCAGATTGCGGAATGCGGATTTGAAGATTGCGCAAGTCGAGTAGCGATGCGCGTCAAAGAGAGGTGATGAAGGTTGCGGGTTGGACGCGCAGATCATGGTTTGCGGTTTCAACCAAAACTCCGCATTCCGAAATCCGCAATCCGAATTCGAAACGGGCGGGTGTAGCTCAGTTGGTAGAGCATCAGCCTTCCAAGCTGAGGGTCGCGAGTTCGAGCCTCGTCGCCCGCTCCAAAAGTTAAGGATGAAGAATGAGGGCGGAAGGATGAAGGTCGATTAGTTAGGATGAACTTTCATCCTTCATCCTTCCTGACTTCATCTTTTGTTTCCGCCCGCGTAGCTCAGGGGTAGAGCGCCTCCTTGGTAAGGAGGAGGTCATGAGTTCAAATCTCATCGCGGGCTCCATCGGTCGATAGAAAGTTTCGAAGCGGAAATCTTGACTCATACTTAAGAGGACTTCTGAGGCATGTCAAAAGAAAAATTTGATCGCAGCAAACCGCACGTGAACATCGGGACGATTGGGCACGTGGATCACGGGAAGACAACGTTGACGGCGGCGATAACGAAGGTGCTGGGGAAGAACAATCCGAAGGTGCAGTTTGTGGCTTTCGATCAGATTGACAAGGCGCCGGAAGAGAAGGCGCGCGGGATTACGATCGCGACGGCGCACGTGGAATACGAGACGCCGAACCGGCACTACGCGCACGTGGACTGTCCGGGGCACGCCGACTATGTGAAGAACATGATCACGGGCGCGGCGCAGATGGACGGGGCGATCCTGGTGGTAGCGGCGACGGACGGCCCCATGCCGCAGACGCGGGAGCACATCCTGTTGGCCCGTCAGGTGGGCGTGCCGGCGATGGTGGTGGCGCTGAACAAGGTGGATGCGGTGGATGACGCCGAGCTGCTGGAGCTGGTGGAA